>Ga0070665_100000369_pt1 | contig 67135 bp, 56 predicted proteins | sample KBSS13metaG_FD_65862 | JGI IMG/M metagenome (GOLD analysis project Ga0070665, IMG submission 65862) | Switchgrass rhizosphere microbial communities from Kellogg Biological Station, Michigan, USA - KBS S1-3 metaG | ecosystem: Host-associated > Plants > Roots > Rhizosphere > Soil ... | reverse complement strand
GTAGGGGAGGGGCTTGTCCCCTCCCTCGCCCTGAAGGGGCGGAATTGAGGAGTCGCCCTTTCAGGGCGAGGGAGGGGACAAGCCCCTCCCCTACGAAAAACGAAAAGAGGCTTTACTGCGGCTGGTAATACTTCCGCACCGCCCCCTCGGCCTGGCGTCCGAGAAAACGGAAGTCCGCCTCCCCGCCGCTGTCCGAGCCCGGAGCGCTGAACGCTTTCCAGAGGAAGGTCCCGGCGAGCCAGGGCTGGCGGCCCAGCGCGCCGAACAGCGCTTCATAGGCCGCCGCCTGATCCGCTTCCGAGTATTCGCCCCCCTCGACGTGGGGCTCCATCCAGGCCTCCCGCTTGGCCGCGAACCCCACCTCGGTCAGCATGACGGGCTTGCCGAAGCGGCGCGAGGCCCTCGCCAGCCGCTCCACCACCTGCCGCGCCCCCTGGGCGATCTCGGGCCGGCCCGCCCCGGGCGCGGCGGCCAGCGGGAAGTAGGTGTCGACGCCGATGAAGTCCAGACCGTCCCAGAAGCGTACGTTCTCAAGGTCGCCGTACCAGTTGGCGGCGTAGGTCACCCGGCCGGGGAAGAACAGCCGCACGGCGGCGATCAGGTCCCGCCACTCCGCCTCGCGGCCAGTCGTCTTCGACAGCTCGACGCCGACGCAGAACAGATCGGCCCCGGCCCAGCGGGCGAGCAGGGCGTGGTGGAGGACGTAGCGCCGGTAGCTCTTCCACCAGGCGGCCCAGTCCGCCTCGCTCTTCATCGCGATCTCCCCCGGCCAGGAGGCGCCGGAGACCCAAACGTGGGGCTTCCAGAGCACGTGGATCTTCCGCGCCCGGGCGGCGCGCGCGGCGTGGATCAGGCCGATGTCGGTCTCGCTCGACGGTCCGCGGTTGAGGAAACGCAACTCCGGCCGGTCGTTGCCGGGCTGGAAGGCGAAGGGCATCAGCGACACGGCGTTGGCGCCCAGCCGCGCCAGGGCGTCGAGCTGCCGCTCCACCGCCGGCGCCTGATAGCCCCCCTCCAGGCTGTTGAGCATGGCGAGGGAGATGCCCTTGAGGAATTCGCCTCGGGCCGGCGGCACGGCCTTTTCCTCCCCCTTCAGGGGGAGGTCAGGAGGGGGCGCCCCAGCCAAGGAGCGGTCCCGGACTTCGGAAAGCCCCCCTCCTGACCTCCCCCCGTTCCGGGTGGAGGAAAAAGACAAGATCTCCGCCACCTTCTCCGCCGTCGGGGGGTGCGCCAGTTTCGCGGCCAGTGTGCCTCCGGGGAGGCGATCGATGACGGCGGCGGCGGCCGGGGCCGAGAGGAGGGGCGAGGCATCCTCCGGCTCCTCGCGGGCCAGGATCTCCGCCGCGTCCGGGAGTGCGCGGGCGGCGGCGAGCAGGGGGAGCCAGTCGGAGTAGGGCTTGCCGTACCAGTCGCGCGAGAGCCAGAGGGCGGCGCCGCGGGCGAGCGCGGGCGGCAGCTTGCCGGCCTGTCCGGCGCGGTCGAGCAGCACGCCGGCCAGGGCGTGGCGGTAGGCCGGCAGATCGTCCGGGCTGTAGACGAGATGGAGATCGGCCCGCCGGCCGCGGACCGCCTCGCCGATCTCCCCGGTGTGGCGCCCCTGCGCGACGTAGTCCGGCTCGACGACCACGGTGATCGGCGCCGAGAGCTCGACCGGCACCCGGGGGGCCATCTCCCCCACCGCCTGATCCAGTTGAGCGGCCAGACGGAGGAGTTCGGGGCGGTCCTTCTCCGCGGTGGGAACCAGCAGGCGGACGTGCTTCGATCCGAGCGCCGCCATCCCTCCGAAGGCGCGGTCCCACTCGGCGAGGTCGTCCCGCTCGGCCGCGCGGTCGAGGGTCCAGCCGCCGTCCGCCGCGCGCGCCCAGCGGCCGCTCCGCTCCATCCAGGGAGTCTCACGCAGCAGGTAGTCGACCTCGAGCGGAGCGCCGCGGCGCCCCCGGCGCTGACCCGTGATGGTGGAGGCGACGCGGAAGAGCACCTCGTCGGCCATCCGCGTCAGCCCCTCGCCCGGCCGACCGGCCACGATCCAGGTCGGCTTCTCCGCTCCGGGAACGCGCAGAGCCAGGGCTTGGCCTGCCTCTGGATAGCGGGTGCCGCCGAGGATGATCGCGTCGCCGCCGAGCCCGACGGGCAGCCCCTTGACCAGACCGGCCACCGCGGGCGAGACCGGCAGCGCCTCCACCCAGACCACCGCGTCTCCCGACGCCTCCGGCCCCACCTCGACCTGGAGGCCGGGGAGCCGGGGGACGCCCCAGCGGAAGAAGGAGCCCTCCTTGATCCCCCCCGCGAGATCGCCGGTGGCACGGATGGCGAGGGTGGCTTTCCTGGGCGCCGGGGCCGGGGCCGGATCTTGCGGAGTGGCTCCTCCTCCCGGGGAGCAGGCGAGGGTGACCAGGAGGAGGAAAGAGAGCAGGGCCCGGACGGGGGGAGCCGCCATCAGGGCTTCGGCTTCTGGGGGCGCGGGCTGAACTCGTCGAACGCGATCTTCCAGGTGCCGTCAACCCCCTTGCGCCAGACACGGAGGTAGTTGGAGGTGTTGATCCAGGGGGTCTCCGGCCCGTCCTCGTGACGCTTCACGAAGCCATAGGAATAGCCGAGGTCCCCCGAGCTGGCGACGCCGCCGCCGAGCGGCTCCCAGGTAACCGGCGCCGTGTTCTCCGCCAGGGCCGTCCGGATCGCCGCCTTGCCGAGGACGGGCTGCCGGCTCACCCGCAGCAGGAGTGCGTCGTCGGTCAGGACCGTCTCGTAGGCCGCGGCAGCCCCCTTCTCCTGGACGGCGGCGGCGAGGGCCCGGTCGGCGTCGAGCAGGGCGGCACGGGCGGCCTCGGGGTCCACTTTGGGGAGCGCGCTCTCCTCCACCCGGGCCGGACCGGTCAGGGAGATGGCGGGGGCCGCCGCCGAGGCCGGCTCGGGAGTGCTCGTGCCGAGGTCGAGCAGCGCCTTCCAGGAGCCGTCGGCCTGCCGCTTCCAGATCGTCGCGAACTGGCCGAAGGCGACCGGTTTCTCGCCGGGCTTCGGACGGAAGTCGAAGGGGCCGGTATTGAAGCCCAGGTCACCGGCGAGCGAGACCTCCGAGTGGACCGGGTACCAGGAGAGGAGGCCCGGTCCCGCCGGACGGGCCCGCCAGACCTCCTTGCCGTTCATCGGATCGGGATTGAACACCACGGAATCGTCGGCGAGGAAGGCGAGGAAGGCTTCGCGCGTCCCCTTCTCCGCCGCCAACTGCGCGAACGCCTTCTCCGCCGCCACCACGCCGTCGAGCGCCGCCTGGCGATCGATCGCCGGCGCGGCGGGCTTCGGGGCGGCAGCCGCCGGAGGGGTTGAGCTGGTTTGAGAAAAGGCAGGCGAAGCCAGCAGCGACGCGGCCAGCCAGAAAGCTCTCGAATTCATCGGGGTCCTCCTGTTCCGGACGGTCAGGCGAGCGTTCGCCGGCCGTCGAGGAACGTAGCGACCGGGTGCCCGTGCAGGGTCCAGCCGTCGAAAGGCGTGTTCTTCCCCTTGCTGCGGAATCCAGCCTTGCTCAGGGTGACCGCCTCGTCGGGGTGGAAGACGGTCACGTCCGCGGGGCTCCCCCCCTTCAGGCTCCCCCCCTCGACCCCGAGCACCCGCGCCGGGCCGGTCGAGAGGAGATGGACGAGCCGCGGCAGGCTCAAGATGCCCGGCCTCACCAGGCGGTCGAGGCAGAGGCTGAGCGTCGTCTCCAGGCCCACGATGCCGAACGGGGCCATGCTGAACTGCACGTCCTTCTCGTCTGCGTGATGCGGCGCGTGGTCGCTCGCGATGCAGTCGACCGCGCCGTCGGCGAGGCCGTCGAGCAGGGCGTCGCGGTCCTTCGCCGAGCGCAGGGGGGGCTTCATCTTGGTGTTGGTCGAGAAGCCGCTCTTCGCCACCTCCTCGTCGGTGAGGATCAGGTGGTGGGGGGCGACCTCGCAGGTGACGTTGAGCCCCTGGGCCTTGGCGCGCCGCACCATGTCGAGGCTGCGCGCCGTCGACAGGTGGGCGACGTGGTAGCGGCCGGCGGTGTCCTCGGAGAGGATGATGTCGCGCGCCACCATCACGTCCTCGGAGGCGCCGGGGATGCCGGGGAGGCCCAGCTTTGTCGACCACTCCCCCTCGTGCATGACGCCGGCGCCGGTGAGGGTCAGGTCCTCGGCGTGCTGGATCACCGGAATGCCGAAGTGCTGGGCGTAGAGCAGGGCGCGGCGCATCAGCTCGGCGTTCATCACCGGCTTGCCGTCGTCCGAGATCGCCCGCACGCCGGCGCGCACCATCTCGCCGATCTCCGCCAGCTCCTCGCCCAGCAGCCCCTTGCTGACGGCGCCGATCGGATAGACCCGGGCGAAACCGTGCCGCCGCGCCTCCAGCAGGATGTGCTCGGTCACCGACCGGCTGTCGTTGACCGGATCGGTGTTGGCCATGCAGGCCACGGCGGTGAAGCCGCCGGCCGCGGCGGCCATGGTGCCGGTGCGCACCGTCTCCTTGTACTCCTGCCCCGGCTCGCGCAGGTGGACGTGGATGTCGATCAGCCCGGGCGCCACCACCAGCCCGGAGGCGTCGAACGTCTCGGCGTCCTTCGGCGGCTTGATGCGGCCGTCGAGCCTGGCGACGCGGCCGTCCTCGATCAGCAGGTCGAGTGCCTCGTCGAGGTCCTGGCTGGGATCGATCACCCGGCCGCCGTGGATCAGAAGCTTTGCCATCAAACCGTTTCCTCGTGGACGCCGGAGAGCAGATAGAGGATCGCCATGCGCACCGAGACCCCGTGGGTGACCTGCTCCAGGATGACCGAGGTGCGGCCGTCCGCCACCTCGCTGGAAATCTCGACGCCGCGGTTCATCGGCCCGGGGTGCATGATGATGACGTCGTCCTTGGCCGCCGCCAGCCGGGCGGTGGTCAGGCCGAAGAGCTGGAAGTACTCGCGGACCGACGGGAAGGCCATCCGCCCCTGCCGCTCGAGCTGGACGCGCAGCATCATGATCACGTCGGCGTCGCGGATCGCCTCCTCCAGCGAGTAGGCCACCTCGACGTCCATCTTCTCCATCCCGACAGGCATCAGCGTGCGCGGCCCGCCGATGGAGACCCGGGCGCCCATCTTGCGCAGCAGGTGGATGTTCGAGCGCACCACCCGGCTGTGCTCGATGTCGCCGACGATGGCGACCTTGAGCCCGGCGAGCTTCCCCTTGTGGCGGCGGATCGTGAAGGCGTCGAGCAGCGCCTGGGTCGGGTGCTCGTGGGCGCCGTCGCCGGCGTTGATCACCCCCGCGTCGATGCGCCTGGCCAGCATGTGGGGGACGCCGGGATGGGCGTGGCGGATGACCACCAGGTCCGGCGCCATGGCCTGCAGGTTGAGCGCCGTGTCGATCAGCGTCTCCCCCTTCTCCAGGGCGGAGCCCGAGGTCGAAAAGTTGATGTTGTCGGCCGACAGGCGCTTCTCGGCGATCTCGAAGCTCGAGCGGGTGCGCGTCGAGGCCTCGAAGAAGAGGTTGAGCACCGTCTTGCCGCGCAGGGTGGGGACCTTCTTGATCGCCCGCTCGCCGATCTCGCTGAACGATTCGGCGGTGTCGAGGATCAGCCCGATCTCCTCCGGGGAGAGCTCGGCGATGCCCAGCAGGTCCTTGCGGCGCCAGCGGATGGGGGTGTTCGGCGTCATCCGGGCTCCGGGCGCTCCAGGATGCGCACCTGCTCGGTCTCGTCGGTGGAGAGGAACGAGACCTCGATGATCTCGCTCTGCGAGGTCGGGACCTTCTTGCCCACGAAATCGGCCTGGATCGGCAGCTCGCGGTGGCCGCGGTCGATCAGCACGGCGAGCTGCACGATGCGCGGCCGGCCGAAGTCGATCAGCTCGTCGAGCGCCGCGCGCACGGTGCGGCCGGTGTAGAGGACGTCGTCGCAGAGGACGACCCCGCAGTCGTCGATCGGCCGCGGCAGATGCGTCCCCTTGACCAGCGGCTGCGCGCCGACGGTCGAGAGATCGTCGCGGTAGAGAGTGATGTCGAGGGTGCCGACGGGGACCTTGGCCCCTTCCATCCGCTCGATCTCGGCGGCGATCTTCTCGGCGAGGGGGACGCCGCGGGTGCGGATGCCGACCAGCAGGAGGGAGGAGAGGTCGCCGTGGTGGCGCTCGGCGATCTCCCCCGCCATCCGGCGAATGATCCGAGCCATCTGCTTGGCGTCGAGGATCGTCGTCTTCGGCGTCAGATTCTTGGCCATGAGCGGGGGGATCTCCAGATCCGCGGCATCGTATGGCCGGGGGCGGGGGGATGTCAATGAAAACCGGCGGGTGCTGGACACCCTCCCCAACTCCCCCTAAGATCTCTTCTCCACCTGCAACCTGGGGAATGCCACACGCATGGCTCGCAAGACCTCTGTTCCTTCGCCCGCGCCCGTCCCTGAAGGCTCCTTCTGGCATCGCAACCGGCGGGAGCTCCAGTTCCTCATCCTCTTCGTGGTGCTGCTCGGCGGGGGGTTCTCGCTGATCTCGCTCAACTGGGTCAACGACCATGCGATCGAGCCCTTCACCGGCGGCATCGCCCATGCCAGTGGCGCGACGCTCAACCTGCTGGGGCAGAACGTCACCCAGACCGGGACGATCCTGCGCAATGCCCGGTTCGCGGTGAACATCCGCAACGGCTGCAACGGGGTCGAGGCGATGCTGATCTTCCTCGCCGCCGTCCTCGCCTTCCCCGCCTCGTGGAAGTCGCGCCTGACCGGCCTGACGCTGGGGATCGTCGCCATCCAGGCGGTGAACCTGATCCGGGTCGTGGCCCTGTTCCTCACCGGGATCTACTTCCCGCGGATCTTCGACACCTCGCACACGGTGATCTGGCAGACCATCGTCATCCTGTTCGGCGTGCTGCTCTGGATCTTCTGGGCGAACCGCTTCGCCGCCCCCGCCGCGCCGGCCGAGCCGGCGACCTGATGGCTACCCGTGCCACCCGAGTGGTGGCCGCTGAAAAGACCCCGCCGCGGAGCTGGGTCTTCCTGCTCGTCCGCAACGCCCTGCTCGCGGTGGTGCCGGTGGCTCTCCTCTGGATGCTGCTGACGCCCCTCTACAACCGTGTCCTGCTGGAGAGCGCCCAGAAACTGGTCCGCCTCACCGAGTACCCCTCGGTGACGGACCTGCTGCGCAAGGACACCCACTTCGCCTATATCAACCGGCGCGATTTCCCGCCGGCCAGGGCCCTCGTCCACTCCTTCCGGGTGACCGACGTGCACTTTCACCTGATCATGGTGGGCGTGCTGTTCCTGGCGATCCCTCGCGTCCCCTGGCGGAAACGGCTGGAGAACCTCGGCTGGGCCGCGCTGATCACGATCTTCTTCGACATCTTCCTGATCTTCTTCTACGTCAAGGCCACCTACGCCGTGCAGCTCGGGGCCTGGAGCCTCGCCCACTACGGCGCCTTCGCGCGCAACTTCTACGGCTTGGCCAAGCACCTGCTCGACCTGCCGTTCAAGCTGTCCCTCCCCTTCCTTCTCTGGGTCGGCTTCTACTACCGGGACCTGAGCGCCGGGATCCGGACCCGCGTCTAGGGCGCCGTCACGCAGGAGCCGGTGGCGCTCGGCACTTGGAAGGTCAGCGCCAGCGTGCCCAGACGCGCGGTGTAGGTGCCGGGAGCCAGCGCTCCGGTGTCGCAGCGGGCCGTGCCGCCGCCGCTGCAATCGGGCGTGCAGGCCCCCGAGTTGCTGGTCTTGAGGCAGACCAGGGCGTCGAGCCGGAAGTCCGAGCCGTCGTGCTGGACGGCGCAACCGGCGTGGACGATCTGGGTGCAGCTCGACGAGAAGCACCCCTGGGGGGCGACCGTGAAGTGGGCCGGCTGCCCGGCCACCGTCGGCCCGACGCACAGCTCCCCCACCGCCGCCGGCTGTCCGGACGGGCAGCGGTCGGCGGCGCAGAGGCCGCCGAGATGGGTGGACTGGAAGCCAACGCTGAACCGCCCCTGCGCGCTCGACACCTGCCCCACCCAGCCTTGGGCGTAGGGATCGGGCGGCGCGTTCACGAACGGCGCGAGGTCGAGGAGGAGCCAGCCGAAGTCGAAGGGCACGGGCAGATCCGGCCCGCCGATCCGGACCCGGTTCGCCGCGCCCGGAAACGGAGTGAGGATCACGGTCGGCGGCGGGATCCCGGGGAACGACTGATTCGCGAGCTGTACATTCTCCTCCTCGTCGAAGGCGAACAGCTCCTGCTGAGCCTGCGGGAACCCGGCGGGGCGGGTGCCGCACGGGAAGGAGCTGCCGGCCCACGGAACGCTCCTCCAGGCGATGAGGTCGGTGCCGCCGTCGAAGGGGCCGCCGTTGAGGTAGCGCGAGGCCCAGGCGGTGGCCAGGGGCTCGCGGCCGTCGGCTCCCGAGCCCTGCACGTAGCGGCCGTAGAAGGTGCGGCTCCCCGGGCCGAAGCGGTCGGGGCTGGCCTCGATCCGCACCAGGCTGTCCCCCTGGGCGAAGCGGCCGCCCGGATCGACCTGGAAGAAGTCCCCCCAGAGGACGTTGTCGAAACCGGCGACGCCGTCCGCGCCGAAGTAGCCGGGATCGCCAGGCCGTAGCGTCGTGCAGCGCTTCACCACGTCGACGGTGACGTAGCCCCGGACCACCTGGGGCTGGTTGCGGTCGACGCCGGCGCACTGGTTCTGGAAGAGGGAGGACGGACGGCCGGAATGGGCCCGCTGTAAGGAATCCGCCAGGCTCGCCGGGAGGGGCTGCGGCGGCAGGCCCTCGCAGCCGGGGAACGAGACGTCGGAGAAGGAGAACTGCCCCCGCGGGCTGTAGATATCGGACGGATCCCGCTCGTTGTCCGCCGTCCGCGGCAGCGTGCCGGTGGTGAAGATGTCCCGCAGGTTGATCGTCTGCACGTCGTAGCCGGTCAGATAGACGTCGAAGGCCAGGGTGGGCACGGCGAGGTCGGTCCACAGCACCACGTGCGCGAGCACCGACTTGTCGCCCGCGTTGTTGACCGAGAACAGCGTGGTGCGGCCGGCCGGATTGGCGAGGTCCACCTCGAAATACGGCAGCAGCAGGGTGGCCGCGGGCGCGTGGTCGACCGCGCAGAGGTCGGCCCGAGCCGGCGCGGCGGTGATGAGAACGGCGGAGAACAGGGCGAGAGCGGCGGTCCGTTTCATGTCGCTGGTCCTCACTGCCTGAAAAAGGGGCTGGCCGTCTCGGGGGTGCAGCCGCTATCGCGCGGGTCGGCCTCATAGCCGACGCTGAAGGCCCCCTGGGCCGTATGGATCGAACCCAGCCAGGACTGGGTCGCCGGCTGGGCCACCGCCGGCGCCGAGGTCTTCATGTCGAGATAGAGCCAGCCGAACTGGAACGGCACCGGCAGGCTCGCGCTCCCCACGGCGACGCGCCCCGCCTCGGCCGGGAACGGGGAGCGCAGAGTCGGACACAGAACCTGGCAGGAGGGAACGGCCGGGTGCTCCTCCTCGTCGAAGATCACCGTCCGCTCGAACTCCCAGGGGAAGGGGTACCAGGAGGGCGGATGGTCGCAGGTGAAGGGCTGGTTCCGCACGCGGCTGTCGCGCCAGTAGATCAGGTCGGTGCCGCCAGTGAAGGCGCCGCCGTCGAGGTAGCGGCTGTCCCAGACCGTCGGCAGCGGCTCGCGGCCGTCGGCTCCCGAGGCGCCCACATAGCGCTCGTAGAAGGTCGGGCGCCCCGCGAACCGCGCCGGGTCCGACTCGATCCGCACCAGGTTCTCCCCCTGCGCGACGTCGCCCGCCGGATCGATCAGGAAGAAGTCCCCCCACAGCACGTTGTCGTTGCCCGCCACGCCGTCCAGGCCGAAGTAACCGGGATCGGCCGGCGTCAGCGTCGAGCACTGCCGTGCCACGTCCACCGTCACATAGCCGCGGGCGACCTGGTCGCCGAGGGCCTGCGCCGCGCACTTCCCCTGCAGCAGCGGCGAGGAGAACCCCTGATGGGAGCGCGTCAGATGCTCCACCATGGCGGCGGAGAGCGGCGCCGGCGGCAGCAGCCCGGCACAGCCCGGGAAGGAGGCGTCCTGCGACAGATCGCCCTGGGGGCTCAGCGTGTCCGCGGGATCGCGGATGCTGTCCGCCGTCCTCGGCAGGCGGCCGGCGAGGACGTCGCGGAGGTTCAGCGTCTGGATGTCGTAGCCGGTCAGATAGACGTCGAAGGCCAGCGTCGGCACGCCGAGGTCGGTCCACAGCACCACGTGGGCCAGCGCCGCCTTGTCGCTGGCGTTGTTGATCGACATCAGGGTGGTCCGCCCCGCGGGACTCTTCAGGTCGACCTCGAAGTACGGCAGCAGGAGCGTCGCGGCCGGCACGACGTCCACCGCGCAGGTCTTCGCCACGGAGGGCCGGGGGACCACCGCCAGGACCGGGAGCATCAGGAGCCACACCAGCAGAAGTCGTCGCATAGGCGCCTCGCAGATAGAGCGCAACTGTCTTATGTCATCTCAGCATTTCACGATTGCGGGGCGGAGGCAAGGGGTCGCCTCAATAATTGAGCCTCCGGGCGATCCAGTCGCGGAACGGGTTCGGCTTGCTGCCGGGCTCGCTGTAGGTGTAGGCGAGGAGGATCCTCTCCCCTTCGTCCAGCAGGGTGACGCCGCGATGGAGCACGCGGCCGCCGCGCATCACCAGCAGATCGCCGGGGCGGGTGGCGACGGAGCTCCGCGGGAACACCGAGAAGATCTGCGGGAAGGCGTAGAACGGATAGAGCAGGAACCGCAGCCACCAGGACAGCCCCGGGGAGATGAACTGAGTCTGGCCGTCATTGGTGTTCTCGAGCGTCACCAGGGCCACGTAGGGGTGGCCGTCGAAGTGCCAGCGGAACCCGTGGTCCCGCCGCTCGTAGGCCTGGACGCGCATCGCGCGCCGCGAGCTGCCCAGGGGGGCCAGGGGCCTGCGGGCGAAGTTCTCGGCGAGCGGCCGCACCCGCGACTCCCCGAACTCCTCGATGTCCGCCAGGAGCTCGTGGATCTGGTCGCCGTCGATCACCCGGTAGCGGGGACCGAGCCCGCCGCGGCCGTGAACCTCGGTGAAGAGGTCCTGGCGGTCGGCGACGAGCTGGCGCAGCCGCGACAGCTCCTCCGTGGTCATGAAGCCTGCGACGTGGCGATAGCCTTCCATCCTTCACCTCAATCGATAGACATGGGCATAGGGGTCCGCGTAGAGGGGCTGGAACCAGCGCTGGAAAGCGGCGTCTTCCTCGGAGAACGGCAGATTGCCCCCCTGATGCGTGGTCAGGAGATGATCGGCCCCCAGCCGGCGCAGCCGCTGGTAGAGCTCCTCCGGGCTCGACAGATCGAGGAGCACGCGCCGGAAGCTCGCCGGACCGATCCAGTCCCCCATGAAGCGGCCGCGCGCGTAATAGGGCATGTTCTCGGCGTGGAGCGCCCAGACCGTGTAGCCGCTCCCCAGGGTCCGGTTCAGAGAAGCGATGGCCGGATAGACGGGCTGCTTGCGGACCAGATAGGCCTCCCGCCCCGCCGGCGTGAGCGGCAGGGGGCCCTGCCGCTGGAACCGGTAGAACGCGTAGAGCCATCCGGGCAGGAAACAGCAGGCGCAGAGCCCCGCGATTAGGAGCCGGCGGCGGCCGAGCCAGGGCAGGAGGGCGCCCGCCGCGGACAGGCTGAGCAGCGGCGTGACCGGGACCAGGTAGCGGCTGTCGGCGGGGAGCGCGGTACAGGCGAGGGCGTAGGCCGCCGCGAGGGCCAGCAACCGCTTCTGCCGCGGGTCCCGCGCCACCGCCATCAGGACGAGCGGCAACACGGCCAGATAGACGGGAGAGTGCGGCGGCTGGCCACCGTACCGGCTGCGCTCGAACACCACGTCCCAGGGCAGCCGTACCAGCCCGGCCAGCCGCTGTCCGAGGAGCCCCCCCAGGCTGGCGGCAGGGGCGGTGGCCGCATCCGCGGGCGGAGTGAGGAAGCCCTCGAAGCGGGCCGGCGCCCAGAAGCTGGTGCCGAAAACCCGGGGGAAGAATGGGAAGACCGGATTGCCGGTCCAGGCGTAGATGCGCCCGTACCAGGGCGCCAGCGCCGCGACGGCGACGGCGGCGAACAGCAGCGCGGCGGTCCAGCGAGCCCGCCTCTCCGGAAAGCGCCCGAGGAGGACGGTCAATCCGGTCACCCCGAGAAAGAACAGGCCGAGGTACTTCACGTCCGCCGCGGTGGCCGCGAACAGGGCCGAGAGCACCAGCCAGCGCCGCTCCCCCGACCCCCGCCAGCGCCTCACCGCGTAGAGCGCGGCGGTGGCGAACAGGGTCAGCCCGGCCTCGATGTAGGCACTGCTGGCGAGATGGATCACGATGGGAGCGCCCAGGAAGACCGCCGCCGCCAGCCAGCCGGCCGCCCCGCCGGAAAACGCGTCCCGCCCCCAGGCCCAGACCAGGGCCGCGGCGAGCACCGTCGCCAGCCATTGCACGCCATGGGCGGCGAGGTCGGGGGCAAAGAGCATGACGAGGGCGAACAGCATCTCGTTCGCCTGCGGGAAGACCGGGAAGCGCCGGTCGGCCAGGAAGGGCACCCCGCCGGACTCCACGAACCCGCGCGCGAAGGGGAGGTGATACATCGTCGCGTCGAACCCCGTGGGCGGATAGAGGGCCAGCAGGGCGGACGGGAGCAGGGCCGCGGCTCCGAGCGCCATCCACCGCCAGCGCCAGCTCGTTGGCCGCAGCCCGCGCCAGACCGGAATCCCCAGGAGATGAATGGCAGCCAGGACCGCCACCACCGCCGCCGGCCGCAGGAGCCCGGCGAGGCCGAGCAGCAACCCCAGGTGGGCGAGCACCGCCAGCCCGCAGGCCATGGGGACGGCCCACCGCTCCACCGGCCGGTCCAGCTCACCCGTAAGGAGCCGGCCCAGGATGAAGGCGGTGACCGCCAGGACCAGGACGGCGAGCACGGAGAGGGCGATCATCGGGTCAGGGCTTGCCGGCGATCCAGGTGAGGAGATAGCCGAAGCGGCCCGGCCAGCGCCAGCGGGTCTCCAGGTACTGGAAGGGGGCGAGGAACAGGGGGCTCAGCCGGTAGAGCAGGATGCCGCGGGTGTAGAAGAAGAGGTCCGCCATTCGTAGATAGCCCGGCAGGGTGAGGATCCCCGTCCGCTCGATGGGCCGCAGGCCGGCGCTCTCGAGATCCCGCCGCAGCTCGCCCGAGCTGAAGGACTTCTCCGGCGCGTAGAGGTACTGGCCGAAGGCGTCGAGGATCCAGACCATCAGCGGGCGCAGGAAGATGTTCCACTTGTGCGGCACGCCGACGATCGCCCGGCCGCCCGGCCGCAGCACCCGGTGGATCTCCCGCAAGGACTGCGGGTACTCGTCGATGTGCTCGATCGTCCCCATCGTATAGACGACGTCGAAGGAATCAGCGACGAACGGCAGCTCGCGGATGTCGGCCCGCAGCAGCGCCAGCGGGCCCCCTTCGGCCAGAGCGTTGCGGCGGGCCCGCTCGGCCACCACCCGCGAGAGATCGAGGCCGACGACCTCCGCCCCGCGCGAGCGCATCCAGTCCAGGATGCGGGTGTTGAACGCCTCGTTCCAGAGGTCCAGCTTGAGGATCCGCTTGCCCCGCAGATCCCCCACCGCGTGCTCGATCAGCGCCATCTCGCAGCGGCGGTAGTACTGAGTGCTCGGCGCGGCGGCGAAGTCGCGGACCGAGGCGGCCACCCGGTCCCAGGAGCGGCGCTGCCGCTCGCGCAGGGAGGGCTCCGCCGCCTCTTCAAACCGGAACGCCGGTTTTGCGGTTTCGATCTCGATCATCTCCCCTCCATGGATTGCAGCCAGTCGATGGTACGAGCCAGACCTTCCATGAGCGGCATGGGCCGGTAACCCAGCTTCCGCCTCGCCTTGCCGGAGTCGAAACGCCACTCCCTGAGCAGGTTCCGGACGGCGGTAGCATAGCCCGCTCCGGGGTCGTTGCGGCGCAGCCGGTCGACGATTCCGGCGATCCCCAGCGCCGCGCCGGCCGGCAGGGACAGGGCGATTCCGCCCCCCACCCGCCGGCCGAGCTCCCGCGGCGAGACCTCCTCCCCGCCGAGGATGTACTCCTCCCCCACCGCGCCGCGCTCCTCGGCGGCCAGCAGCCCGCCGACCACGTCGTCCACGAAGACCAGATCGCGGCGCTGCCGCCCCCCCGCCAGCCAGATCCGCGGCCCGCCGCGCAGCAGCCGGCGGATCTCGGAGGTGACCCGGTTGGGGCGCGACGGGTGATCGGGACCGAAGACGATCGACGGGCAGACGGTGATGGCCGGCAAACCCTGGTGGGCCAGGGCGCGGAGGCCGAGGACCGCCTCCGCCTTGGAACGGACGTAAGACGAGGAGAAGTCGAGATCATCCTCCTCGCTGCGCGCCCTCTCCCCCTCCGCGGGTCCGTAGATCAGGGCGGTGGCGACGTGCACGAACTTCGCGACTCCCCGCTCCCCGGCCGCCCGGGCCAGGGCGAGGGTGGCCGCGACGTTGACCTCCTCCATCTCGCGGACGCGGGACCGTGGCTGGTTGCGCACGCTGGCCAGATGGAAGACCGAGCCGTCCGGCGGCAGCAGCGGAGCCCAGGCGGCCGGATCGCGGAGATCGCCGGCGGCGATCCGCAGCGCGGGGTGGCGCAGATCGGCCAGGCTCTCCGGGTTGCGGCAGAGGGCCACCACCGGACGCCCCTGGGCCAGCAGGGCCGCCACCAGCGGCCGGCCGAGAAAACCCGAGGCTCCGGTGACCAGGGCCGTACCCTTCAGCGTGCCACCTCCGCCGTCTCGCCCTGGAGGAGCATGGGGTGCAGGAGATGATCGATGCCGCCCGCCTCGCGGACCTGGCGCACCCGGCCGTCCACCTGGAGCATGTAGACCGCGGGCGGCAGGCCGGCATAGGGGCTGGCGCGCGAGATCGAGTAGGCGCCGGCGTCGCAGAAGGCGAGAGCGTCCCCGGGCTCCAGGCGCGGCAGCCGGCGCCGGAGGTCGAGCACGTCGAGCGTGTTCAGGGTGCTGCCGGAGAGATGGTAGAAGCGATCGGCCCCGCTATCCGTGGACTGAACCAGCGGCAGGATGCGCCGGGAGAACAGCAGCGGCGACTCGGGAAGGAAATTGCGGCTGGCATCCAGGAACGCCCACTTGCCCGTAACCCCGCGGACGCGGGAGACCAGCACCGCCGCGTCGCCGGCGATCGAGCGCCCCGGCTCGGCGGCGAGCGTGGGGCGCACCGGCAGCCGCGCGCCGTCCGCCAGCTCGTGGAACCTGCGGCCCAATGCGGCGGCGAATTCCTCCTGCCGCTCCGGTCCGCCGGCGGCGCCCGGGCGGTCCCGCCAGCGCGCGAGCAGCCGGCGCGGCCCGACCTTCCGCAATGAGAGCGAGGGGATTCCGCCTCCCAGATTGACCTCGCGGATCGCGACGCCGGTCTCGGCGGCGACCCGCTCGAGCAGCGCCAGCACGCCGCGGAAGACCCGGGTGAAGCCGGCGAGCGACGACTGCTGTGTGCCCAGGTAGAAATTGACCGACGAAATCTCGATCCAGGGGGAGCGCGCGAACCGCCGGCAGGCGTCCAGGACCTCGCCGGCGCTCAAGCCCAGCCGCCGGTTGAGGCGGGCCAGCGGCGATATCGCGATCCCCTCCTGGCGCAACCGCAGCGACACTCGGACGCGGCGGCCGGCCCGGATCGCGGCCTGCTCCAGGAGATCGAGATCGTCCGGACGGTGGACGTGCACCAGCGGCACCCCGGCCGCCAGCACCGCCTCCAGCTCGGCCGGAATCAGCACCGGACGCGCATAGGCGATCCGCTCCGGCGGAAATCCGCAGCGCAGAGCCAGCTCGACCTCGGCCCCATGGCTGGCGAGCAGGTGGCTGCCGCAGCGGGCCAGCGTTTCCAGCACCGCCGCCTCATGATTGGTCTTCGCGCAGTAGCGAAGGACGGCTCCGGCGAGCCCCCGCTCCAGGGCCCGGTAGTTGGCCCGCAGCCGCGATTCGCCGATCAGGAAGAAGGGGGTGCCGAGCCGCTCGGCGAGATCGGGCAGCGGCACCCCGTCCATGCAGAGAACGCCGTCCCGGTAACCCAGAAAATCCATTGCCGGGACGATAGCACCGGCGTCTGCTTATGGGAGAAAGGGTTCCGCCGGCGCACAGGCGCTGTCGAATGGCGTGGCGCTGAAACCGGCGCTGTACTGCCCCTGGGCCTTCATGATCGTCTCCATCCAGGACTGGCGGATGTCGCCGCGGTACCCTGAGGCCGTCCCCGGGATCGGCGCGTTGAGATCGAAGTAGAGCCAGCCGAAGTTGAACGGCACCGGCAGGGCCGGACCGTCGATGTGAACCCTGTTCGCCTCGGCGGGAAACACCAGATCGTCGCTAGGAGGCGGGAGAATGACGGGCCCCGCCGGGAGGTACGGCTGTTCTTCCTCGTTGAAAATGATCTTTCTCGTCAGGTTCAGCGGGAAGCCCGCCGGCAGCGTGCCGCAGGGGAAGGGCCCGACGATCCGGCCGCTGTCGCGCCAGGCCACCACGTCCGTGCCGCCCGAGAACGAGCCGCCGTTGACGTAGCGGGAGCCCCAGGTGGTGGCCAGCGGCTGCCTGGCGTCCGCGCCCGACATCCCGACATAGCGGCCGTAGAAGGTGAGATCCCCCGGCTGGAAGGAGCCCGGGAAGGCCTTGACGCGGACCAGGTTCTCGCCGTCGGAGTACTTGGCGGCCGGGTCGACATAGAGGTAGTCCCCCCAGAGGACGTTCTGATTCGTGGCGACGCCGTCCCCCTCAGGGCCGAAGTACCCGGGATCGCTAGGCACCTTCAGGGTGCAGTCGCGGACCGTGTCCACCGTAACGTAGCCGCGGATCCGGCCGTCCCGGAGGTCCTGGCCGGCGCAGCCGCCGAGCACGCTCGAGAACCGCCCCGTGTGGGCGTTCTCCAGGTGGACCACCAAGGAAGCCGGCAGGGGCTGATAAGGCAAGGTGCCTGAACAGCTCGCGAAGTTGATGTCCTGCGAGTAGTCCCCCTGCGGGCTGATCACGTCCTGCGGGTCCTGGCCATCCGTCGCGGTGCCCGGCAGATTGCCGCGGAAGACGTCGCGCAGGTTGATCGTCTGGACGTCGTAACCCGTCAGGTAGACCTGGAAGCCGAGAGTCGGAACTCCGAAGTCGGTCCAGACGACGACGTTGGCGAGGACCGCCACCGCCGAGGCGTTGTTGATCGAGAACAGCGTCGTCAATCCCGCGGGGTTCGCGGGATCGACCTCGAAGTAGGGCAGCAGGAGGGTGGCCGCCGGCCTCTCATCGATCGAGCAGGGGTCGGCGCCCCGGGCCGCGAATGGGGCCGCCAGCGCCAGCAGAAGAAAGAGAAAAAACGCAGCGAAATGATGATTCCTGAATGGCGGCGGATTCATGTCGTCTCCTTGAAACTACTGTCCGGGTTCCGTCTGGATGGGCTGGCAGACACTGTCGAGCGGCGTGGCGCTGAAGCCGGCGCTGTACTGCCCCTGGGCTTTCAGGATCGTCTCCACCCAGGACTGCCGGAGAGTCGCCGCGCTCGGCGGGATCGGCGGAATCACCGAGCCCGGGGCGTTGAGGTCGAGGAAGAGCCAGCCGAAGCTGAACGGCACCGGGAAGGCCGGGCCGCCGATGTGGACCCTGTTCGCTTCCGCCGGCAAGGCGCCGGTCAGATCGGGCGGCTGCGGGAACACCGGGAACAGAGCGGGCCGTTCCTCCTCGTCGAAGGTGATCTCGCGGGCGAAGCGCAGCGGAAAGCCCGCCGGCTGCGTGCCGCAGGGGAAGGGCCTGACGGTCCGCCCGCTGTCGCGCCAGACCACCAAGTCCGTGCCGCCCGAGAAGGTGCCGCCATCGACGAAGCGGGAGCCCCAGGTGGTCGCCAGCGGCTCCCGTGCGTCCGCTCCCGAATTTCCCACGTAGCGGCCGTAGAAGGTGAGGTCCCCGGGTTTGAACGCCCCCTGGAACGCCTCGATGCGCACGAGGTTGTTGCCGTCCGCGTAGTCGTTCGCCGGATCGACGTAGATCGAGTCCCCCCAGAGGGTGTTCTGGGTGGTGGCGGTGCCGGCGAGATCGTCGGCGCCGAAATAGCCGGGATCGGCCGGGGTCAGCAGCGTGCAGCGGTTGACGGTGTCGACGGTGACGTAGCCGCGGGCCCGGCCGTCCCCGAGGCTCTGCCCGGCGCAGCCGTTCAGGATGGCCGAGAAGCGGCCCGTATGGGCCGCGCGCAGATGCGCCACGAAGCTCGCCGGCAACGCCTGGAACGGCAGCAGCCCGGTACACGACGCGAAGTTGACGTCCTGGGAAAAATGACCGCGCGGGCTGATGGTGTCTCCCGGGTCCTGGCCGGCCGTGGCGGTGCGGGGCAGCGCGCCGGCGAAGACGTCGCGCAGGTTGATCGTCTGCACGTCGTAGCCCGTCAGGTAGACCGTGAAGCCCAGGGTCGGCACCCCGAGGTCGGTCCAGACCACGACGTTGGCCAGAGCCGCGGTGGCGGAGGCGTTGTTGATCGAGAACAGCGTGGTCAATCCCGCGGGATTGTCGAGGTCGACCTCGAAGTACGGCAGCAGCAGGGTCGCCGCCGGCAGGTTCTCCAGCGAGCAGACGTCGGCGAAGACCGGCGCCGCGGAGGCGAGCAGGGCGAGGACCGTCAGGCAGCAGGCGAGGCGTCGGCGCATGGCGGTATCCTCCTAATTGAAGAACGGGACGACGGGAGGCGGCGGGCAGCCGTTGGCGAGCGGCGTGGCGCCGAAGCCGACGCTGAACCGCCCCTGGGCCTTCATCACCACGCCCACCCAGGACTGCGAGGGATCGATGCCGAGGCCGGTCGGAGTCGGGATCGCCAGATCCAGGTAGATCCAGCCGAACTTGTAAGGGATCGGAAACCGCTCGTCGCCCACCGTGAAACGGTTCGCCTCCGCCGGCAACTGGTCGCTGGGGGGCGGGGGCGGCGGCAGGATCGGAAAGGTCGGAACCTGGAGCGCCCGCTCCTGCTCGTCGAATGCCTGGTAGCTCGACGGCAGCAGCGGATACCACGGCGGCCGCTGGCCGCAGGGGAAGGGCTGGGCGATCTGGCCGCTGTCGCGCCAGACGATCAGGTCCGTGCCGTCGTCGGGGCTCAGGCCGAAGCTCGCGAACCGCGCCGCCCAGATCCGTGGCAGCGGCTGGCGGGCATCGGCTCCCGAGCCGCCGACGTAGCGGCCGTAGAAGGTCCGCGATCCCGGGCCGAAAGCCGCGGGATCGGCCTTGAGGCGGACCAGGTTCTCCCCGTCCACGAAGGCCTTCGCGGTGTCGGCGTAGAAGAAATCCCCCCACAGGACGTTCTGGTTGGTGGCCGCGCCGCCGGCGCCGAAGTAGCCGGCGTCGCGCGGGGTCAGGAAGCCGCACCGGCTCACCGTGTCCATCGTCACGTAGCCGCGCGCCACCCGGTCGTTGAAGCTCTGGCCGGCGCAGGCGTTGGTGATCGGCGAGATCCGCCCCGTGTGGGACGCCCGCAGGTGCTCGAGGAAGCCGGCCGGCGGCACCCCGGGAGGCAGCGCGCCGGCGCAGCCCGGGAAGCCGGCGTCCTGCGAATAGAGTCCCCGCGGGCTGAGCCTGTCGGCAGGGTCTTCGGTGGCGGAGGCCGTCCGCGGCACGATGCCGGCGAACACGTCGCGCAGATTCACCGTCTGCACGTCGTAGCCGGTCAGGTAGATGGGAAAGTTCAGCGTCGGCACGCCAAGGTCGGTCCACAGGACCACGTTGACCAGCACCGGCTCGGCAGCGGCGTTGTTGACCGAGAACAGGGTCGTGCGGCCGAGGGGGTTGTCGAGGTCCACCTCGAAGTACGGCAGCAGCAGCGTGGCGCCGGGGCGGTCGTCGAGCGAGCAGGCGCCGGCCCACGCGGCGGGCGTGGCGGAGACCGCCAACAGAAGAGTCAGGAAGAAAAGGGCGGAGGCCGACCTCCACTGCGCGAGCAACTCGTACAGCCGATCCATGGTCGCCTCCTTGGGGAGAAAGAGGATCGTTTATGCGTTTTCAACATATCACCGCCTGGAAGCAAACCGCAAGAGGAAGTTTCCTCCCCCATAGCACGGCCGCTTGAAAAAGGCCACATCTAGTGGCTCTCTCCTCCCCTGCCCCATCAGCTTGTGGGCGTTATCCTCTCTCTGCTAAGCTCAGGGCCTAGCCAGAAGGAATCCAATGCTAAGAGTCGAGCGCCTAGAGATCTCCGGCTTCAAGTCCTTTGTCGATCCTGTGGAAGTCCGCTTCGCCGGCGGCATCACCGCCATCGTCGGCCCCAACGGCTGTGGCAAGAGCAACCTCTCGGAAGCGATCACCTGGGTGCTCGGCGAGCAGAGCGCCAAGACCCTGCGCGGCGGCACCATGGAGGACGTCATCTTCAACGGCTCCGACAGCCGCAAGCCGCTGGGGATGGCCGAGTGCGTGCTGACCCTGCGCACCGACCTCTCCTTCCCCGGCGCCGAGGACGGCCGGATCACCATCGGCCGGCGGGTCTTCCGCGGCGGCGAGGGGCAGTACCGGCTCAACGGCAAGGTGACGCGCCTGAAGGAGGTCAAGGACCTGCTGATGGACACCGGCCTCGGCATCCGGGCCTACTCCGTCATCGAGCAGGGGAAGATCGGCATGATCCTCTCCGGCAAGCCCCAGGAGCGGCGCAAGCTGATCGAGGAGGCGGCCGGCATCACGCGCTACAAGGCGCGCAAGAGCATCGCCGAGGTCAAGCTCCAGGAGGCGATGTCGAACCTGCTGCGGCTCGACGACGTGATCTCCGAGGTCGAGCGGGCCCTGCGCTCGCTCAAGCGCCAGGCCGGCGCGGCGCGGCGCTACCAGGAGAAGGAGAAGGAATATCGCGAGCTGCTGGAGGCCGTGCTCCTCGGCCGCTGGGCGGCGCTGGCGGCGCGGCTGGCCGAGCTGAAGACCCGCCTCGAGGAGACCACCTCGCGGGAGGCCGGGCTCGCCGCCGACCTCCACCGCGACGAGGCCGCCCTCGCCGCCGGCCGCGAGCGGCTGGACGAGCTGGCGCGGCGCATGGCCGAGCGCCACCAGAAGGTGGCCGAGTTCGGCGCCGTGATCGAGGGGCGGCAGGAGTTCCTGAAGGCCAACCGCCTCACCGTGCAGGAGCTCGGCGAGCGGGCGGCCCAGGGGCGGGCCCTCGCCGAGCGGCGCGAGGCCGAGATCGCGGCCCACGGCGAGGTTCTCGAGGACCTCGAGGAGAAGCGCCGCGAGCTCGCCGGCGAGCGCGAGCAGGCCGCCGCCGCCGTCGACGAGGACGAGCGGCAGATCGCCGCCGCCGAGCGCGACCTCAAGCAGGTCTCCGCCCGCGTCGACGGCTTCCGCTCGCAGATGCTCGCCGCCGGCGCCGAGATCAACGCCGCCAGGAACCGCGTCCAGCAGGCGCAGATCGAGCAGGAGAAGGGGAACTTCCGCCGCCACCGGATCGACCAGGAGATCGCCCAGCACGCCTTCGAGGTCAAGCAGGCCGCCGAGGTGCTGGAGATGTCGCGCTCCAAGGTGGCGTCGACCGAGTCGGCGCTCGACACCCGCAGCGAGGAGCAGGAGAAGGTGGCCGACCTGCTGGAGGCGACGATGCGCCGCGAGGCCGAGGCCTCCGAGAAGAAGCGGTCGCTGGAGAACCAGCTCTCCGGCGCCCGCCAGCGCCAGAAGATCCTCGCCGAGCTGTCACGCGCCCACGCCCAGCGCCGGGCCGCCCTGGAAAAGGCGCTCGCCTCCGCCGGCATCGACGTTCCCGTCTACCTCGCCAGCCAGGCCAAGGCCGTCGAGGGGTGGGAGCGCAGCCTCGACATCTATCTCGGCACTCTCGCCGACGCCGTCGTGCTCGATCCCGGCGAGAGCGCCCGCGGCCTCGCGCAGGCCCTGGCCGGCCGCTCGGCCGCCGTGCTGATCGAGCGCCAGGCCGGCGCCCCCGAGGCGTGGCCGGTGGTGGACGATCCCGCCGTCGTGCTCTCCCTCGCTGAGGCCCTGGGGCTCTCCGACGACCTGGTGAGCGCCCTCCCCCCCGCCTTCCTGGTGCGCACCGCGGCGGACGCCGAGCGGCTCGCCCGCCAGCACCCCGGCCTGGCGTTCCTCAGCCGCGAGGGGCTGTGGGTGGAGGCCGGCACCTTCCACGTCGAGGGGGAGATCGCCAATCCCGGCGTGCTGGAGCGCGGCAGCGAGCTCGCCGCGCTCGGTAAGCAGATCCCGGATCTCGAAGCCCAGCTCCGCGACGCCGGCGCCCTGCTCGACCAGCTCATCGCCGAGCGCGCGAGGCTCGCCAAGGAGTCCAACCGGCTCCAGGGCGAGGTGGCGCAGCTCCGCCAGGAGCTGGCGGTCGGCAAGGCGCGCATGGAAGACGCCGCCGCCCGCCATCGCCGCCTCTCCACCGAGGCCGAGCAGCTCACCGCCGAGCAACTGGAGATCGCCCGCGAGATCGAGCGCGCCGGCGAGAAGCGCGAGCGGTTGCAGGAGGAGCTCGCCGCCGCCGAGGCGCGCAGCACCGGGCTCCAGGAGGACTTCGAGCGCGCTCAGGGAGAGCTCGAGGCCGCCAAGGGGAACCGCGAGGGGCTGCGCACGGCCAGCGCCGGCCGCCGCGGCCGGCTCGAGCTGCTCGACGAGCGGCTCGAATCGCATGACCGCGAGATGAACCGCCTGCGCGGCGAGCTCGAGCGGGGGTTGAGCCAGATCGCCGCCTGGCGGCAGGACGCCGACAAGCTCGCCGCCCGGCGCACCGATCTGGAGCGGGCGATCGAGAAGGCGCAGACCGATCTCCAGACCGCTCTCGAGCAGCGCGCCGCCGCCGAGGAGGGGGTGCTCGAGGAGCAGGAGAAGCTCGACGTCCACCGCCAGGAGATCCGCCTGCTCGAGGAGGGCATCGCGGGGTTCCGCGAGCGGCGCGACGCCGTGCGCTCCGAGGTCGAGGAGCTGCGGGTCGCCCAGGCGAGCGTCAAGCAGGACGCCGAGCACCTGGCGCTGACCTTCCGCGACGAGTTCAGCCGCGAGGATCAGCCGGCCGAGCTGCCCGAGGCTCCGGGCGAGCCGCGGGCCGATCTCGCGGAGATGGAGGCCGAGCTGGCGCGCACCAAGGCGGCGCTGGAGCGGCTGGGGCCGGTCAATATCCTGGCCGTCCAGGAGCACGACGAGCAGGAGGAGCGCTTCGAGTTCCTCACCACCCAGCGCGCCGACGTCGCCAACTCGGTCGACAGCCTGAAGAAGACGATCAAGGAGATCAACGAGGCCTCCGGCGAGCGGTTCAACGCCACCTTCGTGGAGGTCAACAAGAACTTCGGCGAGATCTTCGCCCGCCTGTTCCGCGGCGGCGAGGCCGAGATGCGGCTGCTCGACGAGGACGATCCGCTGGAGAGCGGCATCGAGATCCTCGCCCGCCCGCCGGGCAAGCGGCTGCAGAACCTGATGCTGATGTCGGGCGGCGAGAAGGCGCTGACCGCCATCGCGCTGCTATTCGCGCTCTTCCGCACCAAGCCCTCGCCGCTCTGCATCCTCGACGAGGTGGACGCGCCGCTCGACGACGTCAACACCACCCGTTTCATCGACCTGTTGCAGGAGATGGCGCAGAACACCCAGTTCATCGTCATCACCCACAACAAGCTCTCCATGGAGATCGCCTCGCGCCTCTACGGCGTCACCATGGAAGAGAAGGGGGTCTCGAAGCTGGTGTCGGTCGAGCTGGAAGAGGTCCAGCCCGAGGAGCGGCAGACGGCGTAGGCGGTATGACCCTTCGCTGGACCGACCGCCACTTCGCTTTCGACCTCCCCGAGGAGCTCTTCCCCGTCGTGGTCGAGCGCCTGCGGGGGACTCCGGCCCGGATCGAGGACAAGGTCCGGGGCCTCTCCCCCGCTCTCCTGACCCGCCGCGACGGCGACGCCTGGTCGATCCAGGAGCACATCGGCCATCTGCTCGACCTCGACGAGCTGCACGCCGGCCGCTTGGACGACTTCCTCGCCGGCGCCGAGGTGCTCCGCGCCGCGGACATGACGAACCGCAAGACCCACGAGGCCGGCCACAACGATCGCCCCATCGCGGACCTGCTTCTGGATTTCCGCCGCGAGCGCGAGCGCTTCGTCGCCCGCCTCGACGGCTGGGACGAAAACCTCGTCTCCCTGACCGCCCTCCACCCTCGCCTGAATCAGCCGATGCGCGTCATCGACATGGCCTTCTTCACCGCCGAGCACGACGACCATCACCTGGCGCGGATGACCGGGCTGGCCCGGCGCGGTCAAGGCGCGACGGCTTGGCGGGAGCCGCCGATCCTCACCTCGTCGTAGAAGACCTGGTTGGTGGTCGGAAACCCCTTGCCGCGGTAGAGGCCGAGCCGCAGGTAGTTGGAGGAGGGGTTGTAAAGCGTCGGGCCGTACAGCTTGCCCGCGGTAAACGGGCGGCCGTCGATCCAGGCTTCGACGAAGCCGTCCTTCCGGGTCGACCATCTGATGTGGAAGACCAGGTCGACCCAGGCTCCGCGCCGGATCGGTCGCTCCCCGAGCGTGCGGGAGGGCGCCTTGGGAGAAGCGTGGCCGATCAGCGTCAGATGGTGCCGTCCGCCCTTGGGGGCGAGATGCAGGATCAGCGGCGGCGGCCCCGACACCTTGGGATGCTCTCCCGGAAACGACGCCGCCGCCGGCCGATGGTGCCACTGGCCGACGACCTGGAACTTTTCGCCGGGAGGATCGGCATAGTCGGCCGGCACGAAGAAGCTCCAGCCGTACCACATCTCGCCCCCCTGGCCGCCGTGGGCGCGCTCGATCTCCTTGTCCCCGACCTTGAGCTCGGCGCGCTCCTTGCGGGCGGCGAAGTCCCCCGGGGCCACGGTGAAGCGCACCGCGTAACGCCCCTTCCGGACCGGCTGCGTCACCACCGTAATCGAGTCGCGGCGCACTCGGTCCCAGAGCCACCCCTGCAACCCGCCGGTCTCGAAGTCGCCACAGAACCAGACGCCCCGGCGCGGCGCGGCGCCCCCGGCCGGGGCCGCGGCCAGCGACGCGCAGATCGCGAGCGAGAGAAGAAGCAGAGCTCCTGCAAGTCGCTTCATGGGTCTCCTCGACAGCAATTTCACCATTCATCGTAGCGCAGGATGAATGCGCGGGCACAGGCCGCGAGGCCAGAATCCGAGGGGGAGCAGACGCGCGGACAGCTCGGGGTGAAGGCCGCCGGCGGTGGCGGCGGGACCCTGCAAAGGCGGGCGACAGAGGCGGGCGGCGCTACCGGCGCGATCCGCGCTTCTTGGGGGGCTCGGCGGCGTTCGCGGCGGCGGGAACCGCCGCCGGGGCCGGCGAGGCCGCGCGCTTGGGAGGCTTGCGGTCGGCGATCGAGACCGGTTTCTCCCGAGATTTCTCGTCCCGGGATTTCTCGCCGGCGAGGCTCGCCTTGAGCGCCGACATCAGGTCGATGATCTCCCCCTGCGGCGCCTCCTCGGACGCCACCGCGACGATCTCCTCCCCGCGGACCTTGCGGTCGATCAGCTCGCGCAGCTTCCGGCGCTGGGAGTCCTCGTAGGCCTCGGGGTGGAACTCCTCCGTCGCCGCCTGCGCGATGAGCTGCACCGCAAGATCGAGCTCCGACGCCTTCACCTCGGCCGCGTCGCCGACCGGCACCTCGGAGAAGCTCCGCAGCTCGTCCGCATAGCGGAGCTGCTGCAGGATCAGGCCGTTCTCGTAGGGGCGCAGCAGGACGAGCTGGTCCTTGCCCCGGGCGCGGTAGCGGGCGAGGGCGGCGCGGCCGGTCTCCTTCATCGCCTCGGCGAGCAGGCGGTAGGGGCGGTCGCCCCCCTTGTCCGGGCCGAGATACCAGGACTTCTCGAAGTAGACGGGGTCCACCGTGGCGAGCGGCAGGAACTCGGCGATCTCGATGGCGTTGCTGGCCTCCGGCTGGATCGCCTTCAGTTCCTCCTCCGAGAACAGGACGTACTGCCCCTTGGCGTGCTCGTAGCCGCGGACGATGTCGTCCTTCCCCACCACCTCGTTGTCCACCGGGCAGACGTACTGCTGGCGCAGACGCGAGCCGCACTTCCTGTGCATCATGTTGAGCTGGATGCCGGCCGCGCTTTCGCTGGTCGAGTACATCTGGACGGGAATGCTGATCAGACCGAAGGCGATCGTGCCGGAGGCGAAGGGGCGGGCGTCCATGGAGCGGATATTATAGCCCAAACCGTGGCCGATGGAAGCGACAAATTCCGTGATCGCAGTCTCTCAGGGACTTCCGCCGTACCGTGAAGACACGCTCGGCGCAGGAAATCTCCTACCCCTGAGACGCCGTGAGGAGGAACTCTTCCGGAGTGACGGCCGGCACCGGCGAGGCGCCGAAGTCCGCCACATTTCGCGTGAGGATCACGCTTGCAACCCGCGGCCTCGGCTGCGCTGGCCAGAGCCGCGTTCTCGAAATCGTCGAACCGCAGGTTCCTCGCCCGTACGAACTGAGCGCGGTCCTGCGGCACGATCTCAAGATGGGCCAAAACCCAATCCACAAGAGTATTCGCTTGCTCCCGGCCCACGTATTTGGCAACGATGTAGTGAAGGGCGGTCAGCGCATGACCGGGCAGGCAGGACGTGCCGGGCTCCTCTACCGCCTGACTCAAGACCGTGGCGGAAGCCGCGTAGAAGGGCTCACGCTTCTGCACCACGTCGAGCAGGACGTTGAGGTCGAGCATCACCTTCACCGGTGCTTCTCCAAAGCGTGGTCCCGGTAGTCGGCTTTGGCATCCACCGTCGCGGGGACCAAGCCCGAGATCCTTTCGACCTCCGGATGAATGACCCCAGTCCCGCTCCTCAGGGATCTCAGATACCGGTCGATCAGCTCGGTCACCGTAATGCGATGCGCTTGGGCATACTGCTTGGCGAAGTCAAGATCGTTCTTGGGCAGACGGACGGTCAGCTTGACGGTTTCCATGGCTCCTCCCCTGGCGTACGGCTAGAATAGCAGGAATGTACGGCTGACGGCTGGAAGACATGGAGCTGACGGTCGGATTTGAACCCGAAATAAGAACTCCTATCAAAACCGGCCCAACGGGCCAACCCGGAATAAGTGCCTGGCACCTCTAAAGCGGCTGGGCCGTCGGCTCACGGAGTGAATCCGGGGGAGACCAGAATAGGTACTTGGCACCTTGCGGTGGGGACTACATGTGGCACTACGTCCGCGCTGCCGAAGCCTATCTCGGCGTGCCCAAGGGGAAAATAGGGCGAGGGTTCGCGGTGAGCCGCGGCTCCACTCAGAGGACGTCGCAGCTCACTTGGTGCTCCTGCACGTTGCCGCGGAGGAAGTCCTCTGGATAAAGGTCGAAGCGCATCGCTCCCGAAGCGCAGGTGTCATGGACGATCTTCGCGGCGGCGATCGTGTTGTTCACGGCTTGGCTGAGCTGGAAGGAGGTCAGGCCGAAGGTCGACTGGACATACTGGTAGAGCGGGCCCTGGCGCTGAAAGTCCGCAGCCAGCCGCATCAGACGGCGGTACGTGCCATCGTTGTAATGATGGATCTTCTCGAGCATCCGCGTACGCGCGGTGAAATTCGCGTACGTCCTTCCCCCAGCGTCGTTGTCGCCGACGCCGGTGCGCTGGAGGAGGATCGGATTGTCCCCGGCGATCTCGGCGGACGGCTTGATCGCTCCCATCTTCGCGCGCGGTAGATCCTTCAGACCCGCGTCTTTCACCCTCTTGTCGTGCGCCTCGCCGTCCGCGACATACACCCAGGTCCAGACATAGTCGATGTTGCCGATACGATCCTGCTGCTGAAAGATGTAGTCGAGAAGAGTGATCTCGGTGATCTCTTTCATCCAGTACACCATCTGAAGGCCCGGCACCGGCGATGGGCCCAGGGCGGCCTTGATTTTCGGGTCCTGCCTGGATTGCGACAATCCCTCCTGGATCGCCTGTTCCAGAGGCTGCGCCGAGCGTAGGGCCATGAAGCCGGGAGTCTTCTGGAAATCGTTGTTCTGCCCAGCCCCCCAGCCGCTCGCGCGGGTGCCGTTGAACTCGGCGCCATAGCGGGTCCCCGATTCGTCCAGGAGCACGCCGTAGATCTGGCGTCGGTCGGGGGTGAACAGCTCGTCCGTCGGCTTGTAGGACGCCGGATTCTTCTCCGCCGCCCTCTGCAAAGACCAGCCGGCGGCGTTCATGCCCGTACCCTTGGCGTGAGCGGAGACGCGTTCGAAGTGAGCGTCCTTGTCGATCGTGCGGTAGACCGCCGGGGGAACGATCAGGTCGGTGTCGAAATAGCGCGCGAAATGATAATAGAGCAGCGAAGCGGTCGAGAAGGTGCCGCTGGTCTTGGGGCCGTTCATCGTGTTCTTGAACTTCGCCAGCTTATCGTGACCGCTCTTGGAGCCGCAACGCTGGGACTCGTACGAGGGGACCGACAGGGCGGACTTTTTCGTGGAGACGACGATCGTGCCCGGGCTGGTGCTCCAGGTCTTGGGACACATCGCGGTCTTGCCGTCGTAGAGGTCGATCTTGCAGAACTCCTCTTCCTTCTCGTCGTCCTTTTTCTTGTAGACCCCGTCCGGGAAGCGGTCGAGCACCACGCACTGCTCGACGGTTCCACGAGGCGTGTTGAATTGGGTCGCGTGGCCTTTCACCTCGGCCCGTGCCGGCAGTGACGCCAGCAGGCAGAGAGCCACCAGAATCTGTTTTTTCATGAGAGATCCTCCTCGAGGACCGTGGGATGGTAATGAGAAGCTCTATCAAACTACTTCAGGAAAGTCCAATACGGAAATGCGCACGGATCGGCGTTCATCCGCCCAGGTCGGCGACCGGGATGATCTGCTCGGGCTCGTCGGTGAACGGTCCGGCGAAGACGGTGGGCGAGCTCCCCGTGGCCGACCACTTGTAGATCTGATGGCTCTTGCGACTGCAGGTATAAACGTTGCCGTGGGCGTCCACGGTGATTCCCGAGAGCTTCTCCAGGCGCTGAGGATCGTGGATCAGGACTTCGGCCTTGAAATCCCCCTTGGTAACCTTCTTGACGGCATAGGTGAAGACCCGCTGGTTGCCGGGGCTGCCGATGTAGAGAGTGGAGTTCGCCGCGTTGAAGAAGAGGGCCACCGGGTCGTCGATGGAGTGGTTGCTCGACTTGGTGATCGCCCCCAGGAAGTCGCCGCTCGTCGCGTCGTAGACGCCGACCCGGCCCTTCCCCTCGTCGGCCACGAACAGATAGCCGGCGTTGTCGAAGGCGAGCCCCCGCGCCGAATGCCGGGTGCTTCCCGAGGTGTTGAAGGTCAGTCCCCCCTGGGACGTGGGCACGGAAGTGAACTTCGGGACCCCTTTGTCCGCCGAGTACGCCGGGACGAAGGTCCCGGGGTTGAACCTGCCGGCAGGGTAATTCTTCCGCAGGAACGGCGAGTTGGGCATCGCTTGGCCGGGCTTGGCGTTCGCCGGACCATAGAAGGCGGTGGTGACGTCGGTGTTCTGGCTGGTCACATAGAGGTTGCCGGCGGCGCCGAAGGCCGGCTGGTAGGGATGGGCGAGGCCGGACGAGGCCGCCGCTATGGCGTACTCATGGAGGAAGGAGCGCGTGTAGCCCCCGTGCCGCACGGTCGAGCTGAACTGCAGGATCGCCGAGTCGTTCTTGTATGCCTGGGAGACGTAGAGCTTGCCGTCCGGGCCGAAGACCATGCCGCGCAACTCGTGGTAGGCATGTCTGGGATCGAGCACCGCCGTCGAGAGGGTCTGACCCGAAGCGGAGAGGGCGTAGACGTTGTCGATCGGCTTCGACGACTCTCCCGAGAAGGAGACGTAGAAACCCGCCTGAGTGCCGGACACCGCGGGCAGCGCAAGGAGGGCCGCGAGGAGCGCCGCCGGGAGGAGCTTGAAGGTCGGCATGGTCACTTTCCCTTCGGGAAGATCCGCCTACGATGCTTCCGGAGATCGTATCACTCCTCCTCTGGGTCCGCGGATCGCCGGCTGAATCAATTTCCGCCCCGAATAAGTGCCCGGCACCTTGCAGGCTCGCGGAGCTGCTGGCGCGGGTGGCGGTCTCCCGCCTGCCGACGATCGCCACCACCGCCCGCTCGCTACGCGCTCGGGAGGGCAAGGTCTATCTCGACGTGGTGCAGAACGGCCGCGGCCAGCTCCTCGCCGCTCCCTACGCCGTGCGCCCCAAGTCCGGAGGGCCGGTCTCGACGCCGCTCGACTGGAGCGAGGTCCAGGACTCCCTCGACGTCCGCACCCTCAACCTGCGGAAGCTCCTCCACCGCCTCGCCGGCCTCGCCAGAGACCCGCTGCTGGCGATCCTCGACGAATCGCCGGACATCGATCACAGCCTTGCCTTGCTGGGCCACCGCCTCGCGGAATGAATCCGGGCGCTCTTCCGTGCCACTTTTGTCCCGCAAGAATCTCAGCCAACATTCCTTGCCCGACCCAGCGCACTATACTCCTTAAGCCATTCGAGGACTCCATCGAAGTCTTTCCCATCGAGAACCGGCGATGTAAGGATAAATTCTCTTGCCGCCGGAGTAAAAGTCGAAGTGGTGACGAGTACTCCCATGCTGGCGCGAGTAGGCCCATGCATAATGGTTCCAAGGAGGGCCCTTGCAATCTCAGGACCGACAGGGCGATCGGGAGCGTAACGCTTGCATTCAAATGCAAAGAAGATAGGAATTCCAGCAACCCTCTTAGTCGCAAGAACATCACGCCCTTGATCTCCAGAAGGAGGAGTCAGGACGACGTCATCGAAACCAAGCTGTTCGATCAGTGTGGCAATAAATTGTTCAAACTCTCTGGAGCCCAAGCTCCTCATCGCCTGGGGGTGACGCAGCACTCGGTTTAGCTCGTTGAGCGGCACTCTGATCTGCGTCAACACTGCTGCGGGGACAGTTTTTACAAGCTTTGATTCGAATTCTGGGTTGGACTCTTTTTCCGGATCTCCATTCTGGCTTTGAGCTGCATCCTTCTCTTGAACTTTGGCCTTTCCCAGGACAGGGGCATTGGCAATAGAGCGATTAATTTTGCCATAGGAGGTAAAAGCGCTTGCTCTTTCCCTGCCAGATAAAGCTAAAAGGCCATCCAGGTCAGGAAAAGGGCGGAGAGCCCTCTCCACCAAGTCCCGCGTTGGCGACATTGCCTGAATTGCATTCACGTGGGAGGAATTTAGGCCAAGAGCACGTTTATAGATCTCTCCCTGGCTCATAACCCGCTCAACCTCGCGATCCAGGCCCATTACCTTTTCTAACTCTCGCCTAGATCCCAAAGCTCTCTCTATCTCTCCAACTGCATTGCCATACCCATAATGCGGATTGCAGAGATCGTCTAAGATCGACCGAGACATTTCCAAATCTCCTTTGGCAATTGATTGAACCTGCTCCATTCCCCGAAGTTGTTCCATTGCGGCACTAACGGCATCTGTCCCAGCAAAGTCAAGCGATGCGGCCTTGAGGTTTTTCGTAACGATCTGTTCAACTCTTGGCACTGGGGTTTCGTAGCAGCATGAATGAGCAGATTGAACCTGCTCAATTGCATTCTGAAGTTGCGGGACTAATCGGGAGAATTGGGCCGCCGCCTCTACGATTGGCTGCACCTGGGCAATCGCTTGCCTGACCTGACGATCCAAACTCCGAACCCCAGCGGGAATACTTTCAAGAACCCAGACTCTTTCTTCAAGGCTGGCACCTGCCTGTACCTGACTTTCGATCTTTGCTAAGGCACCAGGTATCTGGGAAGCTGAGAAGTGCTTCTTAAGAGCCCTATCCAAGCGCTGCCTTAATTTTTCTTCTCGCTTCTGGAGCAGTTCAGCTTCCTGTTTGGGGTCGAGTGGCTGAAAGTCCTGCTTTGCCAGAGCCAAGTGCAGCCTGAAACGAGGCCGACTCGGCTCCTTGCGGGGTTTTGCTTCTTGCTGAGCCATCTCTTCCATACAGCGGTCTCCGCGCTTACAGCGCCAACAGAGGAGTGCCTTGTTTATTGACCGGAGTCAATCACTACTTAGAGTAGCACAGCTAGGCCAACACTACAAGATATGGAGGCGTAAGGTCTTACGCCACTCTTACATAGTGTCTCGCTCAGGGCGGGGTATTGCGGATCCAACGATCATGTCCAGGACGGTCGCGGGATCGCGATCAAGCGGCATACAGGGCTCTGGCAGTGCCCAGGATCTCCCGGCGCCGGATCCAGTTGGGGCTGGCCTCGACCGCCGTCCGGCTCACCAGATCCACCTCCCAGCCCAGAATCTCGGTGAGCTCTCGCTCCATCCTGGCATGGTCGAGCAGGCTCCAGTCCGCATCGGGCGCGAAGCGCACCAGGAGGTCGACGTCGCTGTCGGGGCGGAAATCTTCCCGCAGAGCCGATCCGAAGAGGGAGAGCTCGACGATCTTCCAGCGATGGCAGTACTCTTCGATGCGGTCGGCGGGCCAGGACAAGGAGAGAGGCATGCCTCCTCCTTCGCGAGACCTGAAATGTGGAGCCGACGGTCGGATTTGAACCGACGACCTGCTGATTACGAATCAGCTGCTCTACCCCTGAGCTACGTCGGCTTGGACGGACACCTTGGACAGAAACAGGGTCTCCGCGAAGCGGAGGCGTATTGTAGGGCATCCGTCCGGTCAAGGCAACGCCGTCCCCTCTGGGGGCTAACCCTGCACCTTGTACCTTGCAGGGCCATTCACCCGGAGGATCGGCGATGCGAGTTCTAAAGTTCGGTGGCACTTCCCTAGGTAACGCGGAGCGGATGCGCGGCGTGGCGGACATCGTCGGCGGCCAGGCTCCCGAGGGCCCCCTCCTGGTGGTGGTCTCGGCGGTCGGCGGCGTCACCGACGCCCTCCTGCGCGGCGCCGAACAGGCGGCGGCGGGCGGTTCGGTGGTCCCCCCCCTCGCCCGCTTCCACTCGGTCCACCGCGAGATCCTCGAAACCCTGCGGCCCGAGCTCGGCGCCGCCCGCGCCGCCGAGGCAGAAACCGAGCTCGGCGTCCTCGACCGCGAGCTGGAGAATCTGCTGCGCGGCTTCGGCCTCCTCCGCGAGTGCCCGCCCACCGCCCTCGCCCTCCTCTCCTCGCTGGGCGAGCGCGCCTCCTGCGCCCTGGTCTCCCGCCTGCTCGCGGCGCGCGGCCTCGACGCCCGGTTGCTCGACCCCAAGGCGCTGATCCGCACCTGCGGCCCGCCGCTCTCCGCCGCTCCCGACTGGACGGCCACCCGCCAGGCCTTCACCCCCCTGCGCGAGCAGCCCCCGGCGGTCGCCGTCCTCCCCGGCTTCTTCGGCGGCGATGCCAACGGCCGCGTCAATCTCCTGGGGCGCGGCGGCTCGGACTACTCCGCCGCCATCGCCGCCTGGGCCCTCGACGCCGAGCTGCTGGAGATCTGGACCGACGTCGACGGCATCTACAGCGCCGACCCGCGGCTGGTCCCCCGCGCCGCCGTGCTCTCCGAGGTGAGCTACGAGGAGGCCATGGAGCTCTCCTTCTTCGGCGCCAAGGTGCTGCACCCGAAGACCATCCAGCCGGCGCGCGAGAAGCGGATCCCGGTGCGGGTGCGCAACAGCTTCTCGCCCGGCCACCCCGGCAGCCTGGTGCACGACGGCGCCGCCCCCGCCGCCAACGGTGCCCGCGGCCTCACCTTCCTGCCCGGCGTCTCGCTGGTGGATGTCACCGGCTCCGGCATGGCCGGCGTGCCCGGCATCGCCGCCCGGGTGTTCCAGACGATGGCCGGGGCCGGCATCTCGGTGATCCTGATCACCCTCGGCTCCAGCGAGTGCGCGATCTCCTTCGCGGTCGCCGACGCCGACGGCCCGCTGGCCATCGCGGCGCTGCGCGAGGCCTTCGCCGCCGAGCTCACCGCCGGTCTCCTCGATCCCATCCACATCCGGCCCGGCTGCGCCATCGTCTCGCTGGTCGGGGACGGCATGCGCGACCGCCTGGGAGTCGTCGGCACCTTCGCCGGCGCCCTGGCGGACGTCGGCGTCAACATCGTTGCCCTCGCCCAGGGGTCGACCGAGCGCAACATCTCGGCCGTGGTGGCGGCGGCGGACGCCAGCCGGGCCGTGCGCCACATCCACGCCCAGCTCTTCGAGCGCCGGCCCGAGCTGCAGCTCGTGGTCTGGGGGGTGGGCAACGTCGGCGCCAAGCTGCTGCGGAAGATCGGCGAGCACCAAGCCCGTCCGGGGCGGCGGGTCGATCTCAAGCTCTGCGCGGTGGCCAACTCGAAGCGCTGCGCCTTCAACCCCGAGGGGCTCGATCCGGCGGCCTGGGGACCCTGCCTCGACGCCGCCACCCTCCCCTCCTGCCTCGACTCCCTGCTGGAGGAGCTCGGCCGCGCCCGGCTGATCAACCCCGTGTTCGTCGACTGCACCTCCGACGGCAAGGTGGCCGCCGTCTACGGCCGCCTGTTCGAGGCCGGCCTGCACGTGGTGACGGTGAACAAGAAGGCCAACAGCGCCCCCTACGCCGACTATCTCCATCTGCACGAGACCAGCGAGCTGCTCAAGCGCCGCTTCTTCTATGAGACCAACGTCGGCGCCGGCCTGCCGGTGATCGGCACTCTCCAGAGCCTGCTGAAAGGCGGCGACCGGGTGCTGCGGCTGGAGGCGATCCTCTCGGGCTCGCTCTCCTTCCTGCTCGGCGCGCTGGAGGACGGCATGCCCTTCTCCCAGGCGGTGCGCGTCGCCCGCGACCGCGGTTTCACCGAACCCGATCCGCGCGACGACCTCTCCGGGCTCGACGTCGCCCGCAAGCTCCTCATCCTGGCCCGCGAGCTGGGCGCCGCGATCGATCTGGCGGACGTCCAGGTCGAGGGGGTGTTGCCGCCGGACTTCGACCCCTCGGGCGCCGTCGACGAGTTCCTCGACGGCCTGCCGCGGCTGGACGCCCTGTTCGAGGGGCGGCGCGCCCGGCTGGTCGAGGAGGGGAAGGTGCTGCGCCACGCCGCGGTGATCGAGGCGGTGGACGGCAGCTACCGCTGCCGCGTCGGCCTGGAGGCCGTCGGCCCCGAGCATCCGCTCTACGCGGTGCGCGGCGGCGAGAACGCCTTCTCGTTCGTGACCGAGCACTACCAGCCCACGCCGCTCGTCGTGCGCGGCTATGGCGCCGGCGGCGAGGTCACCGCGGCCGGAGCGCTGGCGGACCTGCTCCGGGTCGTCTCGTGACGTGAAATGATACGGCCCGCATGACATCACTCATCCGACGGCGGGCCTATGCCCCCGCCAGCATCGGCAACTTCGCCGCCGGTTTCGATCTGATGGGCGCGGCCCTCGCCCCGCTCGACGGCTCCCTCTGGGGGGACGTCGTGGGGGCGGAGCCCGCGGACGAGCCCGCGCTCACTGTCTCCGGCCCCTACGCCCGGGTGCTCCCCGCGGAACCGCGGCACAACCTGGTGCTGCGCACTTACGAGATCTTCCGCAAGGAGCTGAGCGGCCGCGGCATTGAGGTGCCGGCGATCGCCTTCCACCTGGAGAAGAACCTCCCGCGCTGCAGCGGCCTGGGATCGAGCGCCTCCTCGGTGGCGGCTACCCTCGTCGCCTGCCAGGCCCTGCTGGACTCCCCCCTCTCCGCCGCCGAGGTCTGGGCCCTGGCCGGCCGCGCCGAGGCCCTGGTCTCCGGCTCGCCGCACCTGGACAACGTCATCCCCTGTCTCGCCGGCGGCATTCAGCTCCTGGTGGGGGACCACGACGGCATTCCCGACGCGCGCGCGCTCCCCTGGCCCGAGGATCTGGTGCTGGTGATGATCTCGCCGGACTTCGAGCTATCGACCCACCAGAGCCGGCAGGCCCTCCCCCGCCGCTTCGACCTCGCCCGGTCCGTCGCCTTCGCCGGCAACCTGGCGGGCTTCATCCACGCCCTCGACACCGGCGACCGCGACCTGCTCCGCCGCTGCCTGCGCGATCCGCTGGCCGAGCCCCACCGCGCGACGCTGGTGCCGGGCTTCCGCGCCGCCCAGGCGGCGGCGATGGCGGCCGGCGCCTGGGGGTGCACGCTCTCCGGATCGGGGCCGGCGATCTTCGCCGTGGCCGAGTCGCCCGCGCACGGCCGCGAGGTGGCCGAAGCCCTCCAGGGCGGCCTGCGCGGCGCCGGCCTCGACTCGACCGCCAGGCTCTGCGGCCTCGATCTCCAGGGAGCCAGGGTTCTTGCATAGGAAGAGGACCTCATGAGATTGATCAGCACCCGCGACGCCGGCATCACCGCCACCTTCCGCGAGGCGGTCCTGGCGGGGATCGCCCCGGGCGGCGGCCTCTGGCTGCCCGCTCCCCTCCCCCGCTTCGACGACTGGGCGGAGCTGCTGGATCTGGACTGGGGGCGCCGTTGCGAGGTGGTGATGGACCGCCTGCTGGCCGGCGAGCTCGGCCGCGAGCCGGTCGCCCGTGCGGTGCGCGACGCCCTCGACTTTCCGGTGCCGCTGGTGGAGGTCCGCCCCGGCGTCTTCGCCCTCGAGCTGTTCCACGGGCCGACCCTGGCCTTCAAGGACTTCGGCGCCCGCTTCTTCGCCGCCGTGCTCGACCTGGTCCGCGATCCCGGCCATCCGGTCACCATCCTCACCGCCACCAGCGGCGACACCGGCGCGGCGGTGGCGCAGGCGTTCTGGAAGCGCGAGGGGGTGCGGGCCGTGGTGCTCTACCCGCGCGGCCGGGTCTCCGCCCTCCAGGAGCGGCAGTTCGCGACTCTGGGCGACAACGTCGCCGCCCTCTCCGTCGACGGCGCCTTCGACGACTGCCAGGCGCTGGTGAAGACCGTCTTCGCGGACGCCGGGCTCTCGGCCCGCCACGGCCTCACCTCGGCGAACTCGATCAACGTCGCGCGCCTGCTGCCGCAGACCCTCTACTACTCGGAGGCGGTGGCACAGCTCCGCCGCAGAGGCATCTCAGAGCCGCCGGTCATCGCCGTGCCGAGCGGCAACTTCGGCAACCTCTGCGCCGGCCTGCTGGCGCGAGCGATAGGCCTGCCGGTGAAAGCCTTCGTCGCCGCCACCAACGCCAACGACACCGTCCCCGACTACCTGGACACAGGAACCTACAAGCCCCGCCCCTCGGTCGCCACGATCTCGAACGCCATGGACGTCGGAGCCCCCAACAACTGGGAGCGCATCGAGCACCTGTTCGCAGGGGATCTGGAAGCCCTGCGCCGCGTCCTGCGCTGGGGCGCGAAGACGGACGCCGAGACCGAGGAGACGATCCGCGAGCTCCACGCCCACGGCTACCTCGCCGATCCCCACGCCGCCGTGGCCTGCGGGGTTCTCGCCGACCGCCTCGCTCCGGGCGAGACCGGCGTCTTCCTCGGCACCGCCCACCCGGCCAAGTTCCTCCCCGTCTACGAGGCGATGGGGATCGACGTGCCGATCCCCGAGCCGCTGAGCGCCCTGCTGGACCGGCCGCTGCTGGCGCGGGAGATTCCGAACGAGGTCGGAGCGCTGGTGGCGGCGCTGGAGGAAGGTTAGCGGTCCGTCAGCAACGCACCCCCACAATATCTGCCTCTCCTCATTCGTCTACAACCGTAGATGAAAACCGCGGCGAGCCTGGAACCCATGCCACTCGAACAGGACCAGCGAATCTCCAAGGCGGTCCAGCGGGAGCAGCTCCGGCTGCGCAACTTCATCCGCCGGCACGTGGCCGACCCCAGCGACGCGGAGGACATTCTGCAGGAGGTCTTCTACGAGCTGGTGGAAGCCAACCGCCTGCTGATGCCGATCGAGCACATCACCGGCTGGCTGTTTCGCGTGGCCCGCAATCGCATCACCGATCTCTTCCGCAAGAAGCAGCCGGAGAGCTTCGGCGATTCCGCCCTCACGGATGAGGAGGACGAGCTCCTGCGGCTGGAAGACCTCCTGCCTTCGCCCGATGCCGGACCGGAGGCGGTCTACGCCCGCAACGTGCTTCTCGCCGAAGTCGAGCTGGCGATCGACGAGTTGCCGGAGGAGCAGCGCGAGGTGTTTGTCGCGCACGAATGGGAAGGGCGCAGCTTCAAGGCGATGGCTGCCGAGACCGGCGTGAGCGTGAATACGCTGCTATCCCGCAAGCGCTATGCGGTGCGGCATCTGCGCGAGCGGCTGCAAATCATTTACGACGAATTCAGGAAAGCGTGAGGAACCCAAGATGAGAAAGCGATGGATTTTCCTGGCCCCGATAGCTCTGCTGGGTATTCTGCTCTTCATGGCCATCGGCGGCGGAATCGTGATGCAACTCTGGAACTGGCTGCTGCCGCCGCTCTTCGGCTGGCGTCAGGTCACCTTCTGGCAAGCGCTTGGGCTTCTGGCCCTGTGCCGGATCCTGTTCGGCGGATGGGGACGCCATGGTTCCGGCCGCTCCGACTTCCGCCGCCGCCGGGCCGAGCGCTGGGAGCGCATGACGCCCGAGGAGCGGGAACGCTTCCGGAAAGGCGTGTGGGGACGGTGCGGCTTCGGATACTACCGCGGCGAGACCACGGAGATCTGAGAGACCGGGGATGGCAGGGCCGCGGGCCTCGCCGTCCCCCCGCGGCGAGTCGAAGACTTTACGGAATCGGTTCTTCTTCTGGCGGATCCTCTCGCATCAACTCTTCGAAGTTGAGCCCTACTGAATTATCTGGCCGCCGTTCGCGAAAGGTGCGCAGGATCTCGGCGCCAGCTTTACCGTCACTGTACTCCGCGGCCGCAAGAACATCACGATATTCATTCTTGGCCCACCTGATCCACCGCCTCAGGTTCTCCAGGGAACCAGCGCTCAGAATGAGAATATCCATCTTGACCCTGTCCGGCTCTGGGCCTGAGTAAGAATCCAGCTCGGAGAGGACGTGCTCAGCTTCGGCGGGGTACTCAGAGTAAACTCGGCGAACCACCTCTTTTCGCGTCCCATCCATAGCTCGCCCTCCCGGGAACATCACACGGATCAGTGCCGCGACCAGTAACAGCCCGATGAACGGAGCTAGAATCTGCATGTATTACTCCTTGGACATCTCGTCTTTCATCCTCCTCGGTATCACTCTGTTCGAGCCGCGTTACGCTTTTGCCGTAGGCTCCACGCGAACCCGAGGAAGAGCAGAAGGATGAGCACGTCGATGCTACTGACGATGACGCGCAGGCCCAACCGGCACTCGGCCTCGCCCGGATAGCGGGCGAGAACGGGCACATCCAGAAAAGACACCGTTTCCTTACACTGAATGTGTGTGGTAAAAAACGCGGCCCAATTCACGATGGCCAGCATGCACACCAGGATGGCCCGCACCGTCATGTGGGCGACACTGGGACGGTCCAGGCCGGCGGCGATCATATGGATACCGCCCAGGACGAATACTGCAGGTGCCAGCATCGCCATCCAGAGGGGCCAGGCGGGATTGAGGCCCTGCGGGTACGTATAAATCATGTAGCCGCACCCGAGACCGACGACCAGGGCAACGATACCGAAGAAAACGAGGCCACGTTCCATGCGATGCCTGCTCCTTTAGAGTCCTTGTCCGATCTCCCAGCTCTCGTTTCGCCATCATGACACGACGCCCGCGGAGACGCGAGACCGACAAGGGCGTCGGCGGGGAGATCGGCTCCCTTGTTCAAGCGATTCGATCCCTTACGGCATCACGGCCATGTTGAGGCGCGAGGTATGCCCCGTGACCTGGACTGAGGGGATCTCCCCCACCCTGTCGTTGTCTTCAGTCAGGAGCATGAAGCTCCTGATTCTGGAGGAGATCCGATCATGGGCAAAACGAGTCTGGCGCGTGCGCGCGCTTTGCTTTTCGTTCTCGGCTTGATGGCCGCGGCTGTCCCTTCGCAGGCTCAGGCGTTTGATCCCGCTCAAGGGGTCCGAAACTATTTCGCGACGCTTTCGACGTTGAATTTCGAGCGCTATGCGGAGCTTTATACTCCGGACGGCGTTCTCGAAGATCCGGTGGGAGGGCCCGCGTACCGGGGCCGCAAGGCCATTTTCGATTGGGTCAACGGGATTGGCTCCGGCTTCTCTCAACTCGACTTCGATCCGGAGACGATCGTCGTGGTGTCACCCACCGAAGCTGCCGTGTCCTGGAGTGTCGTCGGGCGGACGGTGGACGGCCGCTCCATTTCCTTCGAGGGAATCGGCGTCTTCGTGTTCAACGAGGACGGCAAGCTCCGGCAGGTTCGCGAGTATTGGGACCTTCCCGGCCTCCTGGCGCAGCTCGCCGGTGTGCCGCCGCCGCCGCGCGTCTTCCCCTTCCAGGGGCAGGTGAATACCTGGTTCGCGTTGGGGAACGCTCTGGATTTCGCCGGCTACGCCGACCTCTTCACCCCCGATGGAATCTTTCAGGATCCGGTGGGCACGCCCCCCTATCGCAGCCACGGCAAGATCCTGCAGCACGCGCAGAGCATCCAGGGCGTCTTCCTGAGCTTCCACTACGAGGTGATCCGCAGCATTCCGGTCAGCGACACCGAAATCGCGCTGCAATGGACCCTGGACGCGGTGACGGCGACCGGGAGCACCGTGCATCTCCCGGGAATGACCATCCTGCGCTTCAACGAGGAAGGGAAGATCCGCTCAGCCGAGGAATTCTGGAGTCTCGCCGATTTCCTGAGCCAGCTCTGACCTATTCCAGAGGCGAACACAAACGGCGGGAGGATTCCCCTCCCGCCGCGCGATGAAACGAAACGCCGTGCCGGACCGGCCGCTTAGAACTGCGACCAGAGGAACTGGTTCGTGACCTCGTGGTGGTACTGCACCTCGGAGGCCTTGATCTGGGTGCCGAGAGCCTTGGGGCAGCGTTCGGCCTGGGCGAGCTTGATCTCGGCGAACTTCGCGTGCACGTCCTCCCCCATCACCTCCTGCATGAACCGGCTCCCTTTGAACAGGCGGATGGCGTCGTAGATGTTGTCCGGCAGGAAGCGGGTGCGCGGCCGCTTGTCCCCGTCCTCCTCGTTCTGGGGGCCTTCGAGCCCGGTCTTGAGCAGGGTGTAGATCGCCATGTACGGGTTGGCGTCGGGAGCGATGGAGCGCACCTCGACGCGCGCCGAGCGCTCGTTGCCGAGAGGGATGCGCACCATGGAGCCGCGGTCGATGGCCGAGGCCTTGATCTGGTTGGGCGCCTCGAAGTGCGGGTCGAGGCGTCGGTACGAATTGACGCTCGAGTTGAGCACCAGGCAGATGTCCGAAGCGCTGGCCAGGATGCGGCCGATGAAGTCCCAGCCGGCCGCCGAGAGACCGTCCTTGCCATCCTTCTCGTAGAAGAGATTGGTCGACTGGCGGGTGATCGAGAGATTGGTATGCATGCCCGAACCGTTGATGCCGGTCACCGGCTTGGGCAGGAAGCTCGCCGTCATCCCCAGGCGCGCCGCGACCTGCCGGGAGAGCAGCTTGTAGAGCTGCACCTGGTCGGCCGCCACCGAGGCCTCGGTGTAGCTGTAGTTCATCTCGAACTGCGAGGGCGCCACCTCCGGGTGGTCCTTCTCGTTGGCGAAGCCCATGGCCCTCTGCACCTCGGCGGCGGTGTCGATGAACTGCCGCAGGGCGTCGCCCGGCAGCGAGTGGTAATAGCCGCCCGTGGAGATGAAGTCGAAGCGGCCGGTCTCGTGATAGGAGCGCTCCGCGTCGCACCCGCGGAAGAGGAAGCCCTCGATCTCATTGGCGGCGTGGGCGACCGTGCCGTCCTTGGCGTACAGCTTGTCGGTGAACCCCTTGAGCAGGGCCCGCATGTCGGCGCTGTACGGGCTGCCGTCACGCTCGTGAACCTCGCCGAAGGCCAGCACCTTGCCGGGGCCGAAGATGTCCGACGGCAGCCAGTAGAAGGCCGGCCAGTCGACCGCCAGCCGCAGGTCCGACTCCTGCTGCCGCGAGAAGCCGCGGATCGACGAGCCGTCGAAGGTCAGATTGTCCGCCGACTTGAGCAGGAACTTCTTGTCATAGTCGAGCATGTGCAGCCGGCCTTCGAGGTCGGTGAAGCAGACGGTGACCGCCTTGATGCGCTTCTCGTCGTTGAGATAGCGCATGCGCTGTTCACGGACCACGTCGGCGGGCCGCCGGGCCAGGCGCTCCTCCTTGGCCTCGAGGTTCATCTCCTCCAGTTGGTCGTAGGGGATCTCCAGAAAGTCGCGCAGCCCCGGACGCGAGGCGCGGGGCGCTGGCCGCGCCATCTCCTCCAGCTTCTCCGGGGTCATGGCTGCAAGCACATCGGCTCGGCTCGGTTCAGTGGGGCTCATAGGTTCTCCCTTTGGATCGACAGCCTACTCTTTAGCCTAGATTCTACACGGAATAGCGTAGTCGTCAAGAGAGCTAAGCTAAATCTATCCTGGATTAGGCTAAACCTTGGGAGCTTAGGCCATTCGCAAGGCCTGGATTTTTCCTCCACCCGGAACGGGGGGAGGTCAGGAGGGGGGCTTTCCGGAGTCCGGGACCGCTCCTTGTCTGGGGCGGCCCCCTCCTGGCCTCCCCCTGGAGGGGGAGGAAAAAGGCCGAGATGCACGCGCCGAAGGCGCGACCTCAACCGCGGCGCGCAGCCTCGATGGCGGCGACGTCGATCTTTTTCATCTGCATCATCGCCTCGAACGCGCGCTTGGCGACAGCGGGATCGGGATCGGTGACCGCCTGGGTCAGGGCGATCGGCGTAATCTGCCAGGACAGTCCCCATTTGTCCTTGCACCAGCCGCACGCGCTCTCCTCGCCGCCGTTGCCGACGATCGCGTCCCAGTAGCGGTCCGTTTCGGCCTGATCAACGGTTGCGACCTGAAACGAGAACGCTTCGTTGTGCTTGAACGCAGGTCCGCCGTTGAGCCCGAGGCACGGAATGCCCAGCACGGTAAACTCGACGGTCAACACGTCCCCTGCTTTCCCCGACGGAAAGTCTCCCGGCGCGCGGTGCACCGCGCCGACGGACGAGTCGGGAAAGGTCTTGGCGTAAAACCGCGCCGCCTCCTCGGCGTCGCTGTCGTACCAGAGGCAAATCGTGTTCTTTGCTGGATTCACCATGTCACTTCTCCCCCATTGAGATGAGCCACCCGAGGCCGGAGTCCACGATGCGCTCGCGGTCGAAGGGCGTTGGCTCGGCCAGTAATTTTCACGTCGATGGGCAGCAAGACCCGTACCATTCCGGCGCTGCTTCAGTGGGCCTTGAGGGAAGGACCAGCCCCATCCTGGGCTTCTGCGCCCAGGACGGGACCTGGATCAGCAGAGTTCGCTTCCGCAACCATCGCAGGTGCGGTAACTGGTGGTACCACAAAGGTTCGAGCAATTGTTAGTACCGTAAGTCGTGCAAGCAGCGGCGCCGGTGGCCCCTCCCTCAACATGCCTGAAGCTGCTCTCCAGGTTCCGCACCGTCTCCTTCGCCAGAGCCAGCTTCTTCATAGCGTTCTTCTTCATAAGGACTCCCTAGAAAATTGTCGGGGCTCCGCCCCCGGCGGGAGCATTCTAGCTCAGTCTCAAGTGCCGGGCTGGCGATAGCTCTGCTTTAAAAGGTAGCCGCACTACCGCCTAGGTATTGGCCAGTTTTTGGTCAATCCTTCCTCGGCGATCTCACTAATCTGGTCGGGTGTTAACTTGAGTTCCTTTGCGAGAGCATCTTTATTGGCCTTCGATAACTCAGACGCAAGCTTGGCCTGCTTGACGTAATCCGTGGGGTACTTAAGCTCAGCGTCTGCCTGCCCGCGGTCCTCGGTCTCCACGATCCGTTTGAAAATATTGCGCCGCTGCACTTCAGATAATCCGAGCCGCTCTTCTTCCGTATAGGGCTTGCCGACTGAAGGATGGATGGTGATCCTGGGCACCGAATCGCCAGGAGTCTGCAATAGCATTCCTGCCCACTGCCCCATGCCAGATTCTGCATGCTCTCGGCTTGGGTAAGCATAGATCGCCACGACGGTCGGGTGCTCGTGGTATCGGAAGCCACTTCGCTGGCTGACGACCTCGTAACGCTTCTCGAGGAGAGTCCGCAGGTCTGCCTCTGTAATGCCAGGATGCACGAGAAGATTTTCGGTGATCTGCGCTTTGCCAGGAGTTTCGCTCACGCCTTCCTTCAGGATCGTATAAGGAACGTCAGGGATGGCTGAGTTATTCTGCGAGTCACGGCATCCGAACACGAATGCGACTAAGGCGCTCACTAGGATTATACTTCTGAGTCTCATTCCATGTATCCGTCCTTGAACGTTGGTTGCCCGGTGCAGCGCTTGGTTGGGCTTCGTTATGAAGCAATTTTTGCTTCAAATTCTTCAACATGTTACTCCAGCATGCGGCTAAGGATGCGAGCCGTCTCTCCCAACTGAGGAGCCACCGCTACTCCGAGGGATTCCACCCAGCATAGCCCGGAAACAGGACCTCGACCAGTTGCTCCACGGAAAATGGACCTTGAAATTGGTTTACAGGGACGTCTCGGTAGTTTCCTCGGACCTTTCGCTCTCCGGCGGAATTTCGACTAGGCGCCCTTGTCGGACGCATGGCATCAATGGCGCCCGTAGGCTCAACCGGAGAACCACCGAAGAACTTGAAGCAAGAAAGGCGAAGAGTCTCTAAGGTGTACGCCATTAGGACCACACATGATCCGGCCAAACCAGAAAACGACAGCCGGATTGAACAGTGGGACGGAACTTTGTCAGCGTGGGCCTGCTTTAGCTGCACGTACCTCATATAGGGCCCCAGGCAAAGGACAAGGTCAAAGCCTGAATCGTCGACTTCTGAATTGAATACCTGAAGAGATACACGCGGATTGCATGACCAGATTGCTGAGGAGAGATCAGAAACAAAGGCGTGGCGGAGCACGTTCTCGACATAGCGAGATCGTTCGGAGAGTGCCCTAATACGAATCTCGTACTCTTCAGCATTCATAATGCATAACGCCTTAGAAGGTGAGCGCGCGAGAACCGCGCTGTTTGCGGTTTTCGTCCGCTCAACGGCCGGTGTTGGGCGGGTATCTCATTGGTCTCGCACATATCTTTTCAAGCCTGGCATAACCTTAGTAACCCAGACGTGGCCGCCAGCCGCCTCTGCAATCCTAACAAAATCACGTTGGGCCATTCGGCGAAGTACATGATCAACGATGACCTGTGGCTGCCCTACCCGTTGGACCAAGTCCGAGTTCTCGCAGGTACCCGAATTAACTATTTCCGCTGCAATTGCGCCAAAAACTGAGGGATAAGCTAAATGGAAGCGAGCTAAATACTCCTCGAAACCAGACTGCGTTACCTCAAAGTAGGTTGGGATTGGGGCAACCTCCTTTCCCTTCTGGAGAAAATGGTAACTGGCAAGAACCTCCGTGGCATCGAGGAAGTCCTCTCGGGAGACACTAAACTCTTCCACTCTCAACCATGCCTCCTCCGTTCCTATCGAAAGTTCCCCTGATTCGAATGCTGCCTTACCAAACTCACGGAGAACTAACACGTCCGTAGCAGAGAGCCCGAAGATGGAAGGAAGGTCCTCGACAGCGTACCTCGGAGGAGCACCCAAAGGCGGTTTGTCGCGCCTGCCAAAAATCGCTGAGAGTACCCGACGGAACCCTGCCTCGTAATTAGTAGTGTCTGAGATTGGCTCCCAAAGCGTAGCCTTGAGTGCCTCTGGAACCTCTACATTATCGAGAACTACCGGAATAAGAAGGCTACCCTCATTGATACGCTTTACCAAGCTAGCATTGAGCTCCTCTCGGACCCACTTCTTTTGAAGGCTGTATTTGGAGATTACTACTATGACAGCGACTGCGTTCCGGATTCCTTCATCGAAGATCTTCTCAATGAGCGAATCGCCGGGGAGCATCTCCCACCGATCAAGCCAGACATCGACTCCCTGTTCGCGTAGGCGCTCCGCAAACCGAAGAACGAAACGTTCCTTGTCCTCGCCTGCGTGGCTCAAGAACACCTTCGGAGCATTCATTTCCAAGTAAGCCTCTTCCTCTCCCATTCTAAGGAGCTATCTTATCGTCCAACCTAGAGATTAACCTTTCGCCGTTTCACACCAGATTGCCTGTCGTGGTCGAACTCGCTTCCGGGGACAATGTGCTCTAACCCTTGTATGTCATTGATTCTATAAACCTACTTAATCTTATGCCTCTTCCTAATTGACGTCAACGCCTCGACACGGCCACGGAGAAGAGACCTTCCCTTTGGCTGGCCTTGGCTGCCTCGGGAAAGTAAGATTCAAAGCCATTTGATAGAGGCCACACGGTTTGTGCTGATCGGCGCACGTATAAGTGACCGAGGCTGGAACGTAGCTTAAGTAGGAGCCTGGGAGTGAGTTCACCTCTTGCACACATCTCGTCTGTTCAGCCCCGCAGGGGCGCAGGAGTAAAGGCTGAGGTTTCAACCCATCCCCTTATACACATCTCGTCGGGATTCGTGACGTCGAGGGTCAGTGAGGATCGCGGCGGCATCGCCGCTGTGGAGCCGACATTCCGAATCCCTCTCGCCTCCCGCGTCATCCACCTCAGTCGCTTTTCGTCACCCCCCGGAGGAGACGACTTGTGTATAAGAGGCAGGGGCTGACTCCCCCAGGCTACATGCCATTGCCCCTGCCGGGGCACAAACAACCGGGGGGCACCCGCCCCCCGGGCACTGTCGATCGTCAAGAACCGATCCTTCTCTACCCTACCCCTGCTTCGCCGGCCCCTGCTCCGCCGGGGTGGCCTGCGCTTCCGCCGTGGGCTTCTTGGCCGTACGACGGCGAGGGGTCGTCGATCGCGGCTTGAAGCCGTACTTCACCAGTGTGTCGCTCTCGAAGCCGTATTTCCCGCGCAGGCTGGCTCCCAGGCGGGCCCGGGCCTTCTCACCCTCCCGAGCGGCGACCCGGATCTGCTTCCCGAGATCCCTCGCCTGGGCGCGAAGATCCTCCTGCCGGCTCTCGAGCGCCCGCGCTTCCACCAACTTCTGCTCGAGCGCCGTCAGATCCCCCCCGATGTGCGGCATCTCCACCACACCCGGCTTTGCGTTCGTGATGAGGATCTCCCAACGACTGAACTTCTCCGCATACGACTGACCTTTTGCCGCCATAACTCTCTCCTTTGAAGAAACAGCATCCTTGATTTGGAAGCGAGAGAGCGACTCATTCGCTCTATACTTCCCAGTGACTCACAGTGAGCCGCCTTGGACGTCTGTATTGCCTAATAGTAGTCATAGGGCTAAAACGGTCAATCCCCAGGATTCGGGAACCTGGGGAGAGGTAAGGTTTGGAAAGGTGGTAGAAAAATGCAGATTCCCGGAACAAGGAGCGGAGATCCAGGCTAAAAACATGTAGATCCCATCGGCAATCCAGCGCTTCTAGATCAGAAGCATGCAGCTCCAATGGAAAAGCCATGGCTCCTGGAGCAGAAGCATGCAGATCGATGGGAGAAGCCAAGGCTCCTGGATGAAAAGCATGTAGATCCAGATCGGAAGCAGGTAGATCCGGACGTGAAGCAGGCAGATCCGGAGTGGAAGCATGTAGATCCACGCCAGAAGCATGTAGATCGGGATGGGAAGCCATAGCTGCTGGACCAGAAGCCAATGCCCCTGCGGCAAAAGCATGTAGATACAGCCCGGAATCGCGGGCTGCCAGACGGGAGCTGGGGCTTTTGGAGCCGGATCGGCCGGTCAGCCGGGCACTTCAGGAGCCTGCGGGGCGGGAAACAAGGACAAAAAGGACGGCAGGGACGACAAGGACATCAGAATACTGGCGAGACCAGATCTTTTTCGTCCTTGCTGTCCCTTGCGTCCTTATCTGGAGGCTGCCGGCGGACCTTACGCCAGCGGATGCGCGGGCTGGGTGGGCGGCACGGGAGCGTCGGGTGCGTTGCCGATCTCGATGTCGTCGCCCACCACGTCCTCGACGTAGAGCATCTTGATCGCCACCATCACGGCGGCGAGGACGGGGACGGCTACCATCATCCCCAGGAAGCCGAAGACGATTGCCATCAGCGACAGGCCGACCAGGGTGACGACCGGCGGCAGGTCGACCCCTTTCTTCATCAGCAGCGGGGCGAGGATGTGCCCCTCGAGGAACTGCACCGCCCAGTAGACCAGCGCCACCAGGAGCGCCTTCTGCGGCGAGTCGAGGAATGCCATGGCGATGCCGGGGACCGCGCTCAAGATCGGCCCGAGCATCGGGATGAACTCGAGCAGCCCCGCGATCAGCCCCAGCGCGAGCGCCGCCTTGACGCCGAGCAGGCTCAGGCCCAGCGCGGTGGCGACGCCGATCGCCGCCATCATGATGAGCTGGGCCACCAGCCACTTGCGCAGAGAGGCGCCGATCGCTCCCAGCACCTCACCCGCCCGCGGCCGCGCATCATGGGGAAAGAGGTGCAGCAATCCCTCGTAGTAGAGGCGCGGCTCGGCGCCGATGTAGATCGCGGTGAAGAGGATCAGCAGCAGCCCCCCGAGCACGGCGACCGTCGAGGAGAGGAACGAGAAGAGGTAGCGGGTCACCGCGCCGAGCTGGCCGGAGAGCCCCTGGAGCGCCTCGGGAGCTTTCTCCGGCGGCGGAGTGCCCGGGACGGCCGGCTGTTCCGGCGTCCCCGGCGCGGCAGGGATGAGCTGCCCCAGGAAGCCGTCCCGGTGAGCGTCCACCCACCCCTCGATCCGGTTCAGGGCCTGGGGGAGCGATGCCTGCAGCTCGCCCGACTGCGCGCGCAGGGTCGGCGCCGCCCAGGCGCCGAGGCCGAACAGGATGCCGAGGAAGGCGAGCACGACCAGCACGGCGCCCACTCCGCGGGGGATCCGGAACCGCTCCAGGTAGTCCGCCCCACTCGCCACGGCGAGGCCGAAGAGGACGCCGAGGAAGGTGATGAAGATCAGGTCGTGCGCCACCCAGAGGAGAGCCAGGAAGAGGCAGACCCCGATCACCAGCGCGGTCGCGCGCAGGATGTCCAGGCTGCGCCAGCCCCGCGTTCGCAGCTCTCTCCCCGCTGCCGCCGACAGCGAGGCGCTCTCACGGGCCGTGGTCTGTGGGCGCGAGGGGACGGGGGGCTTCGGTCGCGGGGCGAGGGTATCCATCGCCCGAAAAGGAAAGCAAGGAAGGTGCCGTGGTTGGGGAAAACAGAGGGGCGGCCTGTCTGGCCGCCCCTGCCGAGGATCTTCTAGAGCTCGAACCGGCGGGCGGAGATGCCCGGAGCCACCTGGCTGTTGGTGAAGCCCTCCCAGGGCACCAGGACGCCGCCGCTGGGGCTGACGGCGATGGAGGTCCGGGTGTGGGCGTTGATCGCCTCGGTGTTGATCTCCACCTCGGCGCCGACCGCGGCGCCCAGCTTGTCGATCTCGACGCCGAACAGGCCGACCGGGAAGATGTCGTGGTAGTCGAGCCAAGTGACCAGGAAGTGGCCGCCCGCGACCGCCGCGACCGACGGCGAGACCTGGCCCTGCGCGACGCCCTGGCTGACCCGGATCTGCGGGCCGATGAAGCTGCCGCCGGCGCCCAGGAACTGGCCGTAGACGTGGGAGTCCTTGATGCTGCCCGCCTGGCCCTGCCAGACCAGCAGCCAGCCGCCGGTGTTGGCGTCGGCGGTCAGCGCCGGCCGGCGCTGCAGGCCCTGGACGGTGGAGTTGACGCGGAACTCGGCGCCGCGGGGCGCGGCCGACTTGGCGAACAGGCGGGCGAAGACGCCCTGCGAGCTGCCGTCCACGGCCTCCCAGGCGACGGCGAAGCCGCCGTTGGCGGCGCCGGCGATCGCCGGGTTGGCCGCCAGGCCGGGCACCGAGCTGAGCTTCGTCTCAACCGTAGTCGGCTGGCCCGTCGCCGGGCTCACCAGGCGGCTGAAGATGCCGTCGCCCGACGGTCCGACCCGCCGGCCGTCGCTCTGCCAGACGACCACGGCGTCGGCGCCGTTGCGGACCAGGATCTTGGGCAGGCTCTGATAGCCGGCCGTAGTGGCGTTGAGGCGGACCGGCGCCCCTTGAGCCGCGCCGGCGGCGTTGAACTTCTGGAGGTAGACGTCGCGATCGATCACGGCGCGGTGCTCGATGAAGATGTCGACGCTGACGTCGTCGCGCTCCTCGGTCCAGGCGAGCAGGAAGTCGCCGGAGGCCAGGAAGGCGACCGCGGGATCCTTGCGGATGACCTCGACGCCGGCGGCCGGCACGCTGGTGAGCTTCTGGTTCGCGACCAGGCCCAGCTCCGCGGTCAGAGGGGCGCCGTCGCGGCTGTAGAAGCGCCCGCGCAGCCCGTTCTTGTCGTTCTCCCACACGACCAGTGCCGAGCCGGCGGCGTTGAACGCCGCGATCGGATTATGCTGTTTCGACTCGGTGTTCGCGTTGACGCGGAACTCACTCCCGACCGGCCGCGGCTGCCCCGCCAAGGGGGCGGAGACCACGGGCAGCAAGGCGAGTGCGGTGAGCCAGAGCAACGGCTTCGTTCTCATTGCCTTCCTCCTCCGAAGTTGACGACAGAACCGACGTGTACTGCGGATACTCTCGTACTCTATGGTAGAGCGGCATAGCTGTCAATCGTCTTCGCGCCGGCGGGACCCCTTTTTTCTCGCCCTGGCGGCGCTCTGCCTGCTCGACCTGCTGCTCCTCGCCCCGGGCCTGGTGCCGCGGGATCTCAACCTCGCCTACGGCTTCATGGACGGCGACTCGCACGACTGGATCGCCAACGGCCTGCGCCTCGCCGGCGCCGACGTCCGCTACTCGGGCCGCCCGCCCCTGCTGCCGCTGGCGATCGCCCTGCTCGACCGGCTGTCGGCGCTCCGCCTGCTGCCGCTCCTGCTCCACGGCCTGTTCCTGGGCGCCGTCCTCGTCTTCGATTCGCTCGCCTGCCGCCTGGTTTCCCGCCGGGCGGCGTTCGCCGCGGCGGTGGCGCTGCTCGCCTGTTTTTCGCTGGGAAACCTGTCGCTGCAGGTGATGGCAGACCTCCCGGCCGCCTGCCTGCTGCTGTTCGCGGTGCGCTCGTTCGTGCTCGCCGGCGAGGAGCCGCGCCGGTATCTCGCTGCCGGAATCTGGGCGGGGCTCGCCGCGCTCACCCAGTCGGCGGGGGTGCTCTGGCTGCCGGCGGCGGCCGCCACGGCGCTGGCGCACCGGCGGCGGGACCTCCGCTCCCCCTGGCTGTGGGCGGGCTTTCTCGCCCCCCTGGCCCTGATGCTCCTCGGCTCAGGCGTCCAGCCGCCGGCCCTCGGCGGCGCCGGCGGCATCGCCCGGGAGCAGTGGCGCCTGCTCGCCTTCCACACTGGCTCGGCGCCGTTCTATCTCTACAGCCTCGCATCTCTGCTCGGCCTGCCGGGCGCCGTCCTGCTCGCCGTGGGCGGGGCCCTCGCCGTGCGGGGTGCCCGGCGTGACGCGGTCCGCTTCCTCGCCGTGACCTTGTTCGCGCTGCTCGCGCTCTTCTTCGTCTTCTTCTACGACTACCAGGCCAAGCGCTTCGTGGTCTACGGCGCCTGGCTGGGCGGGCTGTTCATCGCCGAGGCTCTCGCCCGGCTGCGCGGCCGGGTGGTCTTCGGGACCGCCGCCACGCTGCTCGTGGCCGGTGCCGCCCTGCCGCTCCCCACCCCCGGCAACGCCCCCTCGTGGACGGGGATCTGGCCGGCGCCGCCGCTCTATCTGGAGATCCCGGCGGGAGCCACGGAGACCGGCGCCTCGACGCTCGACTTCCGGGCGGCGCGGCTCGCCCGCCTCCCCCTGGCGGACGCGCTGCGCGCCAGCAATCCATGGAGCGCCTGGACGGCGATCGACTCGTCTTTCCAGGCGATCGACCCCGGGCGCTTCGCGGCGGACCGCTCGGCGATCTATCTCTATGCCGACCCCGGCGAGGGGGGCGGGCGCTACCGCACGATGACCCGGCTCGGCAACGCGCTGCGCAAGCGGGTGAAGCTCGTTCCGGCGGACTACTTCGACCCCTACTGGCCGCTGCTCTCCCTGGAGCCGGCCGGCGCGGTCACCGCGGACTACGAGCTGTTCCGCGCCCGCCTCCCCGGCCTGCCCGGGAGCTGGCTGCTCGCCGTGGACGGGCGGGGGGCGCTCCGCTCGCGGCTGGCGGCCCTGGCGGGCCGAATCCCCTCCGCGCCGCCGGCCGCCCGGCTGGCGCGGGCGCGCGGCACCGCCGAGGCGATCCGCGGCTTCGTCGCCGGCCACGACGGATTCGTGGCCCTGATCCCCTTCCGCCGCCGCGCCGACCTCGCGCAGCTCTATCTGCCTTTCTTGCTGGAGACCACGGAGCTCTACGTGGCCGAGCCCGGCGGCGGGAGGGAGATGCTGGCCCTCCTGTCCGGCGCGCCGGCGATCGCCGAGGCGCGGTTCGGGCTGGCCCGGGTGCGCAGGACCGAGTACCTGGGGCGGCCGACCTCGCTGATCTCCTATCTGCCGGATTACCTCCCGGAAGATCTAGAGGAAGAGCAGGGCCACCCCGGCGACCGCCACCAGCGCTCCGGCGATGCCGCCGATCCCGACCCTCTCCCGGTGCAGGAGCACGACCAGGGGGATGATCAGCACCGGCTGCAGGGCCATGATGCTGGCGGCCACTCCGGACACGGTGTGGCGGACCGCGAACAGCGATAGGGAGACGCCGAGGAAGGGTCCGAAGAAGGCGCCGACGGAGGCGAAGCCGAGCCCGCGGCGGTCGCGCAGCGCCTGCGCCATCCGCGGCCACCCCCGCACGGCGGAGAGGAGGAGCACGTAGCCGGCGATGCCGGCGATCACCCGCACCTGGGTGGCCGCGACGACGTCGTAGCTCCCCATCCCCAGCTTGCTGAGGACGAGCCCCCCCGCCTGTCCCAGCGCGCCGCAGAAGCCGAGCGCGAGGCCGGCGCGCGAGGGGCGGGGCTCGGGCTCCCCGTTCACCGGCGGCTTGCGCTCGAGCACGGCCCAGCCGATCCCGGCAACGGTGAGGACCATCCCCAGGGCGTCGCGCCCGCCGAGCGTCTCGCCGAGCACCAGCCAGCCGATGAGCGCCGTCAGCAACGGCGCGAGGGACATCATCAGCGACGCGATCCGCGGGCCGATCAGCACGTAGGACCGGAACAGGCAGAGGTCGCCGAAGACGAAGCCGATCAGCGCGGAGACGGAGAGCCACCCCCAGGCGTGGGGGGAGGCGTCGGTCGGCAGCGGCAGGCCGCGCAGCCCCCAGGCCGCCAGGGTCAGGAAGCCGAGGGCGATCACCAGGCGGACCAGATTGAGCGGCAGCACGCCCATCCGCCGCCCGGCGGCGGCGAAGGCGAGAGCCGAGAAGGCCCAGCAGACCGCGGTGCCGAGGGCGGCGAGCTGGCCGAGCCACTCTGGGGAGGAGATGGAGCCGGACACGGGGGCGGAGCTTAACCCAGCCCCAGCACAAACTCCCGCACCGCCTCCACCGCCGCCGCCAGATGCTCCTTCTCCTTGTGCCCCGAAGAGGCCCGGGGTTTGAAGGAGTGGTCGCCGTCCTCCAGCCAGACGAGGCGGATGGCCGGCGAGAGGTCGTAGCGCTCGACATCCTCGCGGGTGCCGAGGGGGTCGCGGGTCCCCTGCACGATCAGGGTAGGGGTGCGGAGATCGCGGAGGTGGGCGGTGCGCAGCTTCTCCGGCTGGCCCGGGGGGTGGAAGGGGTAGCCGAGGCAGACCAGCCCGCGGACGGCGGCCTCGTCGGCCACCAGGCTGGCCATGCGGCCGCCCATCGACTTGCCGCCGATCACGAGGCGCTCCCCTCCACCGAGGGTCGTGATGGCGTCCAGCCAGGCCTGGCGCAGGGCCGGCTCACGGTCCGGCGGGCGCCTCTCGCCGGTCTCGCGGCGGCGCCGCATGTAGGGGAACTCGAAGCGGGCCACCCGGATGCCGCCGCCGGCCAGGCCGGCGGCCATCGTGTTCAGGAACGGCGAATCCATCGCCGCCCCCGCGCCGTGGGCCAGGGCCACGGTGGGGCCCCCCTCGGGTCCATCGAAAATCATGCCGGACTTCTCCATCGCACCGCCTCCTTGTTATATATACTGGCCACGCTATTTTCTCTCACTGACGATGATTCCGAGTTCCGAGCAACTGGAGGCGATCGCCCAGGTGCGGGAAGGGAACCTTTCCGAGGTCCCCTTCGCCCCCCTGCTGCTCGCCCATGCCCTGCGCCAGAACTCGCTGGTGGTCGAGGTCCGCCGGCGGCAGGTCTGGAAGCGGATCCTGATCGAGAACGGCGTTCCGGTCGACTGCCGCTCGAACCTCGCCCACGAGACCCTGGGGCGCTACCTGGTCCACGAGGGGAAGCTCGGCGAGGAGGATTTCAACACCTGTCTGTCGCGGTCGGCCGCCCGCGGCGTGCCCCTGGGCGAGATCCTGATCGAGAACGGGCTGCTCTCGGCCGCCGATCTCTTCCGCATCCTGCAGCAGAACCTGGCGAAAAAGCTGCTCGACCTGTTCACCTGGAACGAAGGGGAGTTCCGCTGGCTCGACGAGGCGCCGGCGCCCGAGTCGTCGCTCAAGGTGAAGGTGCCGCAGCTCATCCTCACCGGCGTCACCCGCTTCGCCCCCCAGGAGGAGGTGGACATGTCGGTGGCGCCGCTGGTCGGCAAGAAGCTGGTCCTCCACCCCTCGCCGCCGTTCCCCTTCGACGAGCTCCGCCTCAGCCGCCACCAGGGGCAGATCGCCGAGGGGCTGCGGGCGCCCGGGCGGCGGATGGGCGAGCTGGCGGAGGCGACCCAGCTGCCGGTCGACGAGATCACCCGCGTGCTCTACGCGCTGTCGATCCTCGGCGTGGTGACCACCGCGGACACGCTCCCCCGGGATCTCACCGCGACCGGGTCGTTCCCCCGGCCCGTGCTCCCCGCGCCGCCGGTCGCGCCCTCGGCGACCGTGCCCGTCACGGTGCCCGTTGCCGTGCCGCCGCCGGTCCTGGCGCCCGATCCGGAGGTCGAGCGCCGGCGCAACGAGATCATGCAGGCCTACCTCTCCTACCGGCGGCAGGACGCCTTCGATCTGCTCGGCGCTCCCGAGGACGGCACCGCCGCCGGGTTCGAGGCCGCGTTCCTCGACTTCGCCCGCCGCTTCGCGCCGTGGACGCTCGACACCGCCGACCTGGCAGAAAAAGCGCGCGACCTCTTCCTCACCGGCGCCCGCGCCTATGCCGAGCTGTCGGACGTCGAGCAGCGCAACACCCTGCTCTTCCGGCGCAAGACGCTGCGCGACGAGCGGGCGAAGCGGCCGGTCGCCAACTTCGCCATCAAGACCGACCTGCTCGACTCCGAGTCGCAGTACAAGAAGGGCAAGGCGCTGATGGACGCCGGCAAGCACCGCGAGGCGCTGATGCTGCTCGAGTTCGCCGCCGACTGCGACCCGCAGAACGGCGTCTATGCCGCCGAGCTCGCCTACTGCCGCTTCCTGCTCAACCCGGCGGGCGCCGTCCGCGCCCTCAAGGAGCTCAACGAGGCGCTGCGCCGCGACCCCGGCTGCGGCCTGGCGGCGTTCTACGCCGGCGAGATCGAGCACCAGGTCGGCAACGTCGCGGAGGCCGAGGCGCACCTGCGCCGGGCGATCAAGCTGATGAGCCCGGACCGCCGGCCGATCGAGGCGCTGAAGGCGCTGTCGACGGACCGCAAGCGCTGACGCTCGCCGCGCGCCGCTGTCCCGCCTCGCCGCCCGGCGCGCACCCCAAAGGCGTAGGGCCGCCATGCTACGATGACCGGCCGCAGGTTTTTCGCGACGAAGGAGGAGGAGACGTGAAACTCGGACAGGTGCTGATGAAGGAACGGGAGCGCAAGAAGCTCTCGAGCGAAGACGTCGCCGGCAAGCTGGGAATCCCGGCCGAGAAGTACCAGGAGATCGAGGCGGGGGACTCGCCGGCGGAGACCTGGGGACCGCTGCTCGCCAATATCGCCATCAAGCTGGAAACCCCGACCTCCCGCCTGCTCGCCGAGAGCGGCAAGTCGGCCGACACCCGCGCCGGCCAGGCCGGCCAGCTCATCCGCAAGCATCGCGAGGGACGCGGCAAGACGCCCGAGCAGATGGCGGAGGCGCTGGGGATCTCGCTCGAGGAGTATGGGCGGATCGAGTCCGGGCAGTCGGAGGTCGAGGAGTACGGGCCGCTCTTCCTCCGCTTCGCCGAGGTGATCGAGCAGCCGGTGTTCAATCTCTTCTACCCGTTCGGCCTGCCGCTCGACAAGCTGAGCGTCGAAGACTACCGCTAGGGCCTGTCCAGGCTCCCCCGCCGCTCGACCGGCCCGCCTCACGGCGGGCCGGCGACGCATTTGTGGTAGAAAGCCACGAACGCACAAGGGAGTCGTGCAGACATGATGAAATCTCTTTCCTTCCGATCCGCTCTCCCCCTCCTGATGATCCTGGCTCTGGGCGCCCCGGCCGGGGTGCACGCCGCGCGGCCGAAATCCGACACCGCCTCCACGGCGCCGAAGCCGGCGGTCGATCCCGCGCTGTTCGGAGGGATGAAATGGCGCGAGGTGGGCCCGTACCGCGGTGGCCGCGTGGCCGCCGTCACCGGCCTGCCCGGCGATCGCAACACCTACTACTTCGGCGGCACGGGCGGCGGCGTCTGGAAGACGACCGACGGCGGCCGCACCTGGAAGAACGTCTCGGACGGCTTCTTCGGCGGCTCGATCGGCGCAGTCGCCGTCTCCGAGTGGGACCCGAACGTCGTCTACGCGGGCGGCGGCGAGGTGACGGTGCGCGGCAACGTCGCCCACGGCGACGGGATGTGGAAGTCGACCGACGCCGGGCGGAGCTGGAAGCTCGTCGGCCTCGTCGACGGCCGGCAGATCGTGCGCATCCGCATCCACCCGAAGAATCCGGACCTCGTCTACGCCGCCGTGCTGGGCCACGTCTTCGGCCCCAACGAGACGCGCGGCGTCTACCGCTCGAAGGACGGCGGCGACCACTGGGAGCGCGTCCTCTACGTCAACGACCGGGTGGGCGCGGTGGACCTCGCCATGGACCCCACCAACCCGCGGGTCCTCTATGCCTCGATGTGGAACTTCAAGCGCACGCCGTACAGCCTGGAGAGCGGCGGCCCCGGCTCCGGGATCTGGAAGTCGACCGACGGCGGCGACCACTGGAGCGAGCTGACGCGCAACCCCGGGCTGCCCAAGGGGCCGATCGGCATCAACAGCGTCGCCGTCTCGCCGTCCAACCCGGACAACCTCTACGCCATCGTCGAGGCGGCCGAGGGGGGGATGTTCCGCTCGCGCGACGGCGGCAAGACCTGGACGCTGACCAGCGGCAACCGCGAGCTGCGGCAGCGCGCCTGGTACTACAGCCACGTCTACGCCGATCCCAAGGACGAGGAGGGGGTCTACGCCCCGAACGTCAACTTCCTCCACTCCAAGGACGGCGGCAAGACCTTCACCCGCATCCGCGTCCCGCACGGCGACAACCACGATCTCTGGATCGATCCCGCCGACCCGCTGCGGATGATCGAGTCCAACGACGGCGGCGCCACCATCTCCTACGACGGCGGCAAGACCTGGACGACCGAGGACAACCAGCCGACGGCGCAGTTCTACCGCGTCTCGACCGACACCCACGTCCCCTACCGCATCCTCGGGGCGCAGCAGGACAACTCGGCGGTGCGCATCCTCTCGCGCGGCGGTGGCGGCGGCGTCGGCCCGCGCGACTGGGAGCCGACCGCCGGCGGCGAGAGCGGCTACATCGTCGCCGATCCGAAGAACCCCGACGTCGTCTTCGGCGGCTCCTACGGCGGCCTGCTCACCCGTCTCAACCATGCCACCGGCGAGTTCCGCGACCTCAACCCCTGGCCGGACAACCCGATGGGCGCCGGCGCGGCCGAGCTCAAGTACCGGTTCCAGTGGAACTTTCCGATCGCGTTCTCGCCCCACGACCCGAATACGCTCTATGCCGCCGCGCAGGTGCTGTTCAAGAGCACCGACGGCGGCCAGAGCTGGGCGGCGATCTCGCCCGACCTGACGCGCAACGACAAGTCCCGGCAGGCGTCCTCGGGCGGTCCGATCACCCAGGACAACACCAGCGTCGAGTACTACGACACCATCTTCTACGTCGCCGAGTCGCCGCTCGAGCCGGGGGTGATCTGGACCGGCTCCGACGACGGCCTGATCCACGTCACCCGCGACGGCGGCAAGAACTGGAAGAACGTGACGCCGAAGGGGCTGCCGGAATGGATCATGATCAACGAGATCGACGCCAGCCCGCATGACAAGGGGGGCGCCTACGTGGCGGCGACGATGTACAAGTCGGACGACAACCGCCCCTATCTCTACAAGACCAGCGACTACGGGGCGACCTGGACGCGCATCGACGCGGGCATCGACCCCGGGCACTTCACCCGCGTCATCCGCGCCGATCCCGCGCGCCGCGGCCTGCTCTACGCCGGCACCGAGCGCGGCGTCTACGCCTCGTTCGACGACGGCGCGCACTGGCAGCCGCTGCAGCTCAACCTGCCGATCGTGCCGGTGCACGACCTGACGATCAAGGACGGCGACCTGATCGCCGCCACCCACGGGCGCTCCTTCTGGGTGCTCGACAACCTGGCGCCGCTGCGCGATCTCGCCGCCAACCACGACTTCAAGGGCGCCGCGGCGCACCTCTTCCCGCCCGCCCCGAGCTACCGCTCCGCGGACGGCGGAGGCTTCGGCGACGGTCCCCCGCCGCAGGGCATCGGCCAGAACCCGCCCTCCGGCGTGGTCATCGACTACTACCTGAAGGAGGCGCCGCCGGCCGACCAAGCGAAGGAGGTCAAGCTCGAGATCCTCACCCAGGACGGCAAGGTGATCCGCACCTTCGAGGGGAAGCCGGCCGAGAAGGCGAAGGAGAAGAAGGACGAGGCGGACGGCAAGGACAAAGCCAAGGCCGGCGCGAAGGAGCCGGCGAAGGAGAAGGACGAGCCGGCGGCCGGCGACGACGAGGAGAAGGAGCAGCCGAAGATCCCGACCGAGGCGGGCCTCAACCGTTTCGCCTGGGACATGACCTGGCCGGGCGCCAGCAAGTTCCCCGGCCTGGTGACCTGGACCGGCGACCCTGTCGAGCCGGTGGCGGTGCCGGGCAAGTACCAGGCGCGCCTGACCGCGGGGGGGCAGACCTTCACCGAGCCGTTCGAGATCCGCAAGGACCCGCGCTCTTCAGCCACCCAGGAGGATCTCGAGGCGCAGTTCCGCTTCCTCGTCGAGACCCGCGACAAGCTGACCGAGACCCACGACGCCATCCGCCGCGTCCGCGACGTGCGCGCCCAGCTCAAGGACGTCGAGAAGCGCCTGGCCAAGGACGCGGCGATGAAGCCGGTCGTCGACGCCGCCAAAAACCTCGACAAGAAGATGACCGAGGTCGAGGAGGCGCTCTACCAGACCAAGAACCGCGCTCCCCAGGATCCGCTCAACTACCCCATCCGGCTCAACGACAAGCTCAACGGCGTGGCGAGCTCGGCCTCCCTCGGCGACGCCCGGCCCACGGCACAGGCCCTGCAGGTCAGAAACGACCTGACGGCGGCGATCGACGCCCAGCTCGCCAAGCTGCGCGGGATCTGGGACACCGATCTCGTCGCTTTCAATCAGCTCGCGCGCGAGAAGGGGGTGGCGGCGGTCATCGTCCCCCCGGCTCAGCTAAAATAGGTACGAATGGCAAATTCTAGTCAGCGAGAACAACCCTGAAATGGACGTCATCACCAAGACCTTTCCCACCTACAGCCTGAGCGGCTGGGACCTCAAGGAGCTGCTGCCGCAGCCCAGCGAAGAGGTGTTCGCCGCCCGGCTCGCCGATCTCGAGGCCGCCGTGGCCGTGTTCGAAACCCGGCGCGCGGACCTCGATCCGCGCATGGACCCGCGCGCCTTCCTCGACATCCTCCGCCAGTACGAGTGGATCCACGACCTGATCCAGGTGATCAACGGCTACTCCTCGCTCTGGTTCTACTCCGACACCGGCAGCCAGGAGGCGCTGACCTTCCGCAACCGCGTGCGGCAGGCGGGCACCGAGGCGGGCAACCGCATGCTCTTCTTCAGCCTCTGGTGGCGCAGCCTGGACGACGACGAGGCCTGGCGCCTGCTGCCGAGCGAGAGCGAGCACCGCGATTACCGCCAGTATCTGCAGGACCTGCGGCGGTTCAAGCCCTATACCCTCGACGAGAAGTCCGAGCAGATCATCAACATCAAGGACCAGAGCGGCGCCGACGCGGTGACCACTCTCTACTCGATGCTGACCAACCGCCTCGAGTTCAACTTCGAGGCGGACGGCGAGACGGTCAAGCTCACCCGCGACGAGCTGATGAGCCATGCCTTCTCCCCCCGGCCCGAGCTGCGCGAGCGCGCCTACCAGGAGCTCTACCGGGTCTACTCGCAGGAGGCGAACGTCCTCGGCCAGATCTACACCAACGTGGTGCGCAACTGGTACGACGAATCGGTGGGGCTGCGCGGCTACCCCTCCCCGATCTCCGTGCGCAACCTCGACAACGACGTGCCCGACCGCGCCGTCGAGGTGCTGCTCGAGGTGGCGCGCGAGAACGTCGGCCTGTTCCAGCGCTACTTCCGCATGAAGGCCGGATGGCTCGGCCTGGACCGGCTGCGCCGGTACGACCTCTACGCCCCGCTCGCCACCTCCGACCGCAAGGTGGACTACTCCGACGCGGTGCGCTCGGTGCTGGAGACCTTCGACGACTTCCACCCCCGGTTCGCCGAGTACTCCCAGCGGCTGTTCGACGAGAACCACCTCGACGGCGAGATCCGCAAGGGCAAGCGCGGCGGCGCCTTCTGCTACACCGTGCTGCCGCGCTACACCCCGTGGGTGCTGGTCAACTTCGCCGGCCGGGTGCGCGACGTCGCCACCCTGGCCCACGAGCTCGGCCACGCCATCCACAGCATGCTGGCGAGCGACTGCTCGAGCCTGAGCCAGCACGCCTCCCTGCCGCTGGCCGAGACCGCCTCGGTGTTCGGCGAGATGCTGATGACCGACCGCCTGCTGCGCGAGGAGTCCGACCCGCTCGCCCGCCGCGAGCTGTTGGCCGCCGCCGTCGACGACGTCTACGCGACGGTGATGCGCCAGGCCTTCTTCGTCCTCTTCGAGATCGAGGCCCACGAGGCCATCCGCGCCGGCCGCTCGACCGACGAGCTGTCGGAGCTCTACATGGACAAGCTGCGCGAGCAGTTCGGCGACAGCGTCGAGGTGGCGCCCGAGTTCCGCTACGAGTGGCTGTCGATCCCCCACATCTACACGACCCCCTTCTACTGCTACGCCTACAGCTTCGGCCAGCTCCTGGTGCTCGCCCTCTACCGCCGCTTCCAGGAGGAGGGGGAGGCCTTCAAGCCCGGCTATCTGCGGATGCTCTCCTACGGCGGCTCGGCGCGCCCCGAGCAGATCCTCGCCGAGGTCGGGATCGACATCACCGACCGCGCCTTCTGGCAGGGTGGCTTCGACCTCGTGCGCGAGCGCATCGACGAGTTGGAAGCGATGAAGCTTTGAAACGGATCGCTCTCCTCCTCCGTCCTGTTGATCGAACGGGATGGATTCCCAAGGAGGAGAGCGATGAACGGCAAGAAGCTTCTAGGAGTAGTTTTGATCTCGGCGGGACTGGTGGCGGGACGGGCGGCCGCCGCCGATCTCTGGCTCCACATCGACGTGCACGGCGACCGCAAGGGCGAGCAGGCGAACATCAACCTGCCGCTCTCGATGGTCCACAACCTCTCCGGCATGATCCCGGACGAGGCGCGGAAGTCCCGCCATTTCCGGGTCAAGGACCGTGACTACGACGTCGCCGATCTGCGCCGCGCCTGGCGCGAGCTCCGCGACGGCCCCGACGCCACCTACCTGACGGTCAACGACGCCGATTCCAAGGTGCGCATCGCCAAGCGCGGCGACTACCTGGAGCTGCGGGCGACCGACCGCGGCCACCGAGGGGAGACCGTCGAGGCCAGGATCCCCCTGCCGGTGTTCGCCGCCCTGCTCTCCGGTTCCGGCGACGAGCTGAACCTCCACGCCGCCCTCGAGGAGCTCGCCCGCTTCGGCGAAGGCGAGCTGCTGACCGTCACCGGCGACGATGAAACGGTGCGGATCTGGGTCGATCACGAATCGGAAGGGCGGTAGGAAAGGCTGGCACGGACAACAGGGACGGACACGGACTGACACGGACGAATACAAGCGTTTTCCTGTGGGTCCGTGTCAGTCCGTGTTCGTCCCTGTCAGTCCGTGTTCTCCCTCAAGTCCCCTCTTCCGCCATCGCCGCGATCCGCTCTCCAATGCGAATCGAGGCGGTGGCGCCCGGAGAGGGCGCGTTCAGCACGTGGATCGCCCGCTCGCTGCGCACGATCCGGAAGTCGTCCACCAGCCCCCCCTTGGCGTCGAGCGCCTGCGCCCTCACCCCGCTGCCCGCCCGGTGAACGTCCGCCGGCGCGATCTCCGGCACCAGCCGCCGCAGATCGCGCACGAACAACCTTTTGGAGAGCGACCGCCGGACCTCGTAGGCGCCGATCGTCCCGAAGCGAGCCGCGAGGTGCCAGAAACCCGGCCAGGTTGCGATCGCGGCGGTGTCGCGCAGGGAGACGTCGCGCCAGCGGTACCCCTCGCGCTTCAGGGCGAGCACGGCGTTGGGGCCGGCCTCGATCGAGCCGTCCACCCGCCGCGTCAGGTGGACGCCGAGGAACGGAAAGCGGGGGTCGGGGACGGGATAGATCAGCCCGCGCACCAGGCTCCGCCGCTCGGGGGCCAGATCGTAGTACTCGCCGCGGAAGGGGAAGATCCGCACGTCGGGCTCGGCGCCGCAGAGGCGCGCTACGCGGTCGGACTGCAACCCCGCGCAGTTGACCAGGAGCGCGCAGGCGAAGGCGCCGCGCGCCGTCTCGGCGACCAGCCCGGGGCCGTCCCGCCGCACCCCGGTCAGACGGGCGCCGGTGAGCACCCGTCCGCCGGCGGCCTCAATCCGGCGGGCGTAGGCCCGCGCCACCCCGCCGTAGTCGGCGATCCCGGTCTCCGGCACGTGGAGAGCCGCGATGCCGGCGGCGTGCGGCTCGATCTCCGGGATCTCCTCGGCGGTCAGACGGCGGACGCCGGCGAGGCCGTTGGCCGCCCCCCGCCGCTCGAGCTCGTCGAGCCGCGGCAGCTCGTCCGGATGCGTCGCCACGATCAGCTTGCCGCAGCGCTCGTGGGCGATCCCCTCCTCGGCGCAGAAGCGGTAGAGCGCCCGCGCGCCCTCGGTGCAGAGAGTCGCCTTGAGCGAGCCCGGCTTGTAGTAGATCCCGGAATGGATGACGCCGCTGTTGTGGCCGCTCTGGTGAGTAGCGAGGCGCTCCTCGGCCTCCAGCACGACCACGCGCTTCTCCCTCGCAAGGGCCATGGCGGTGGCGAGCCCGAGCAGGCCGCCGCCGATCACCGCGATATCGCAGGAGGAGTCGATCGATCGCATGGGAGTCTCTAGGGCGCCAGCCGCTCGATCCGCCAGTGCCCCTCGCTATCGCGGCTGTAGCACAGCCGGTCGTGCAGCCGGCTGGGGCGCCCCTGCCAGAACTCGATCGCCTCCGGGTGCACCCGGAAGCCCCCCCAGTCCGGAGGGAGCGGCACCTCCTCGCCGAAGCGCTCGCCGGCCTCGCGCACCTTGCGCTCCAGCTCCTCGCGGCTGGAGATCCGCCGGCTCTGCGGCGACGCCCACGCCCCCACGCGCGAGCCCAGCGGCCGCGAGGCGAAATAGGCCTCCGACTCCGCGCGCGAGGTCTTCTCGACCGTCCCCTCGACCCGCACCTGGCGGTCCTGCAACGGCCAGTAGAAGACCAGCGCGGCGCGCGGGTTCTCCTGCAGCTCCCGCCCCTTGTGGCTGTCGTAATGGGTGTAGAAGACGAACCCCCGCTCGTCCACCCCCTTGAGGAGCACAACGCGCGCCGACGGCCGCCCCTCGCGGTCGGCGGTGGCGAGCGTCATCGCGGTGAACTCTTTCGGATCGACCGTCATCGCCTGCTCCAGCCAGAGCCGGAACTGGTCGATGGGGTCGGCGGCGAGGTCCCGTTCGGAGAGCCCGGCCAGCCCGTACTCCCGGCGCACGTCGGCGACATTCATGGCAGCGGGATTCTACTTCGTGAAGGCGGCGAGGAGAAGTTCGCGCCAGCCGTCACAAAGCGCGCATAGCGGAAAAACGCGCCCGTCCGGCGGCGCGAGAATCGATCAGATAATCCGTTTAAAGAGATCATTCCGGGAGCTTGTCACTCATTGTAAGTATCTGATTTGATTTGACTTACGCTTTCATTACGCTTTATATTGGCCATCACGGGAGAACCTGATGGCCGAGCCGCTGACCCAGACGATACTCGAAAAACCGATGCATGCGCCGGCGGCGTTGAGCCGGCTGCGGTCGGCGCTTCCCGAGGGTCTGCGCGCGCATCTGCGCAGCGCCCGCGAGCTCGACCGGGACCTGCGAGAGTCGGCGGGAGAGGGCGCCTTCCCCACCGCCGTCCCCGTCCTCGACCGCCTCCTCGACGGCGGCCTGCCGCGCGGGCAACTGGTGGAGCTGGTCGGCGCGCGAGCCAGCGGCCGCTTCTCGATCCTGCTCGCGGCGCTCGCCGCGGCCACCAGCACGGGAGAGGCGGCGGCCCTGGTGGACCTCGGCGATGGTCTCGATCCGGCGGCGGCCGCGGCGCTGGGGATCGACCTCGAGCGGCTCCTCTGGGTCCGCCCGGCGCGGCTCAAAGAGGCGCTGGCGGCCACCGAGATGCTGCTCGCCAGCGGCTTCCCCCTGGTGGCGCTCGACCTCGGGCTCCCCCCGCTGCGCGGCGGCCGCGGGGTCGAATCCTCCTGGCTGCGGCTCGCCCGCACCGCCCGCGCCCACGACGCGGCGCTGCTGGTGGGCTCCCCCTACCGGGTGAGCGGCACCGCCGCCGCCGCGGTGCTCAAGGCGAACCGCGGGCGCGCCGCTTGGCGCGGCGGCGGCGTCTCCCCCTGCCTGCTCGACGGCTTCAACGCCCGCGTCGAGCTCGAGAAGTGCCGCGGGCGCCTGCCTGGGCAGAGCGAGGAGCTCCGGCTGCTGGTGGAGGATCTGCCGCGGCCCGCCCTGCCGCCCCGCCAGCCGGCGCGGCCGGCACTGGTGCAGGCGCCGGCGGTTCAGGAACGGGCCTGGCCTCTGCGCCGGGCCGCTTCGGCCTGACCGTTCGCTCAAGCCATGCCGCGCATCGCCTGCCTCTACCTCCCTCTCTTCCCCCTGGCCGCCCGGCTGCGCAGCGAGCCCGAGCTGATCCGGGAGGCGCTGGCGGTCGTGGAGGGGAACGGCAACGCCGCCCGCGTGGTGGCGGCGACGCGCCTCGCCCGGGCGGCCGGCCTGCGCCCCGGCCTCACCCTGCCGCAGGCGCGGGCGCTCTGCCCCAAGCTGGTGGCCCGCCCGCGCGACGCCGACTGCGAGCGGGCGGCCCAGGAGGCGCTGCTGGAGGTGGCGGAGGCCTTCTCGCCGCGGGTCGAGGACGCCGGCGAGGGGATCGCCTACCTGGACGCCGACGGCATCGAGCGCCACTACCCTGGCCCCTCCCCCGAGCTGGAGATGGGGCGCGCGCTGATGAACGCCGCGGAGGCGGCGAGCCTGCCGGCGCGGGCGGGGATCGCCTCCAGCAAGCTCGCGGCGCGGGTGGCCGCCGGCCTCCCCGACCCGCCGGTGATCGTGCCCGCGGGCGAGGAGGCGGCCTTTCTCTCCCCCCTCCCGCTGCAGCGGCTGGCGCCCGAGGTGGACGTCGCCGAGACGCTGGAGCGCTGGGGGGTGCGGTCGGTGGGGGACTTCGCCCGGCTGCCGCCGTCGCGGATCGCCAGCCGCCTCGGCCGTCTCGGCCGCGAGCTGCACTCGACCGCCCGCGGCGTCGACCCCCGGCCGCTGATCCCGCGCGAGCCGCCGCCGGCCTTCCACGAGGGGATGAGCCTGGAGTGGCCGCTGGTCGCGCTCGAGCCCTTCCTGTTCGTCGGCCGGGCGGCGCTCGACCGCCTCTGCCAGCGCCTGGAGTCGCGCGGCTTCGCCTGCCAGCGCCTGGAGCTCGAGATGCGGCTCGAGCCGGACGGCTTCCAGACCCGCTCCGTCGTCCTGCCGGCGCCCACCCGCGACGTCAAGACCCTGCTCACCCTGGTGCGCCTGGAGCTCGAGGCCCGCCCCCCGGGCGCGCCGGTGGCCGGCTTCACCTTCGTCGCCCACCCCGACCGCCCGCGCGAGGCGCAGCTCACCCTCTACGGCCCGGCGGCGCTGTCCCCCGACAAGCTGGCTTCCACCCTCGCCCGCCTCTTCGCCCTGCTCGGCCCCGACCGGGTGGGCTCGCCGCGGCCGGTCGACGGCCACCGCCCGGAGCGCTTCACCCTGGTCGACTTCTCCCCGCCGCCCCCCCCGGAGACCCGCCGCGAGCCGCGCGCCGGCCGCGGCCTCCTCGCCGTGCGGGTGCTGCGGCCGCCGGTCGAGATCGAGGTGCTGACCAACGGCGCCCCGGAGGAGCCGGAGGCCGCCCCGGTCGAGGTCCGCGCCGCTCCCCATGCCGAGGAGGCGAAGCGGCCGCGCGTCGAAGGGCCGGTGAAGGTCGCCTCCGGTCCCTGGGGGCTGGAGGAAGAGTGGTGGGCCGACGATCCGGCGGGGCGGGACTACTGGGATGTGGAGATCGCCGGGCGCGGGCTCTACCGGATCTACCGGGAGCGGGCCACGGGCGCCTGGTATGCGGACGGGATCTACGACTGAGGCGGGGAGAAAAGAAAACGGGGGGCGGAGGAACGCTCCACCCCCCGAAGGGAAGGCTGACGATCAGCCCTGGACGATCAGCCCGGGGTTCCGGTGTGGAGCGCCGCGCAGGCGCTGTCGAGCTGGATGGCGTCGAAGCCGACGCTGAACCGGCCCTGAGCCTCCATCTCGATGGTCACCCAGGCCTGGGCGGCGAGCGGATCCTCGGGCGGGTTGTTGCCGGCCGCGGCCACCGCGGTGTTCAGGTCGAGGTAGAGCCAGCCGAAGTCGAACGGCACCGGCAGGGCGGAGCTGCCGACCCGGGTGCGCTGAGCCTCCGCCGGGAACGGGATCAGACCCGTCTGCGGCGGCTGCGGCGAGACCGGGAACGACTGGGCAACCTGCGGCTGCTCCTCTTCGTCGAAGATCACGATCCCTTCCTGGCCGAGCGGGTACCAGGCCGGCCGCACGCCGGGGGACACCGGGCAGGTGAAGGGACCCTGGTTGACCTTGGAGTCACGCCAGACGATCAGGCTCGTGCCGCCGCTGAAGGTACCGCCGGTCACGTAGCGGGCGGCGAAGTTGGTCGCCAGCGGCTCGCGGTGGTCGACGGCCGTCCAGGCGTCGTAGCGGCCGTAGAAGGTGTACTGGCCGGCGACCGAGGTCTCCGGGTTGGTGGCGCTCGCCTCGATGTGGACCAGCGTGTTGCCGTCGGCGAAGTTCTGCGCCGAGTTGACGTAGAAGTAGTCGCCCCAGAGGACGTTCTGGTTCGTCACGTCGCCCGAGCCGCCGGGGCCGAAGTAGCCCGCGTCGCCAGGGAAACGCAGCGTGCAGTTGTTGACCGTGTCGATCGTCACGTAGCCGCGAGCGATGTTGTCACCCAGGGGGCGACCCGCGCACAGCCCGCCCAGGATGGGCGAGGACAGACCGGTCAACGAACG
>Ga0070665_100000366_pt1 | contig 67633 bp, 55 predicted proteins | sample KBSS13metaG_FD_65862 | JGI IMG/M metagenome (GOLD analysis project Ga0070665, IMG submission 65862) | Switchgrass rhizosphere microbial communities from Kellogg Biological Station, Michigan, USA - KBS S1-3 metaG | ecosystem: Host-associated > Plants > Roots > Rhizosphere > Soil ... | reverse complement strand
TTTTTCAGGTCCTTGCGCGTCGGCAGCGCAGGCAGACACCAGCAGAAGGCCCAAGGCCAGTTTCACGTATGACATGATGCCCCTTCGGCGTGGCGATTGTTCGCTCTCTTTATTGACTAGAGCAAAAAACCGGTATCAGGAAAAGCCAGCCGGATGCCCGGCAGAAAAGGGAAGTTTTCCCGGCTGATCGCGTGCTTTTGAGCCTGCTGGCCAGGCGGCCGGATTGCCGCTATCACCCCGCCATGAACCAGAGCCGCCAAGCCCTGCAGGACCTGTTCGACCAGGCTGTGGCCTTGCACCAGCGGGGCGAACTGGTGCCGGCCGAGCGGCTCTACCAGCAGGCGCTGCTGATGGAGCCCAGAAGTTTTGCCCCCCGCCACATGCTGGGGGTAATCCGCTTCCAGCAGGGCCGGCATGACGAGGCCATCGACCTGATCCAGGGCGCGCTGGACCTCAATCCAAATGTGGCCGCGGCCTGGGTCAATCTGGGCCATGTGCAGAATGCGGCCGGCCGCACCGACGAGGCCGCAGCGGCTTATGCGCGCGCCGTCGCGCTGCAGCCTGCCGATACGGGCATATTGGGCGCGCTGGTGACGGTGCTGTGGACCCGTGGCCGCCGCGACGACGCGCTGGCGGGCATGGATCAACTGGTGGCGCTGCGCCCCAATGATATCGAGATACGTCATCACCGCGCCAATATGCGGCGCGAGGCCAAGCGCCTCGATGGTGCGCTGGCCGACTATGACATGGTGCTCAAGGCGCGGCCGGAGCTGGCGGAAACCTGGAGCAATCGCGGCGCGGTGCTTTCGGAAATGGGCCGGTCGGCCGAGGCGCTCGAGAGTCTGGAGCGGGCGTTGGCGCTCGATCCCGATATGCCGGCGGCGCTGAACAACCGTGCTTTCACCTTGCGCGAGCTCTCGCGCTTTGACGAAGCGCTGGTCAGCCTGGAGCGCGCCATTGCTGGCGCGCCCGACTATGCCCCCGCCCACGCCAATCGTGGCCGGGTGCTCAGCGAGATGATGCGGCTGGAAGAAAGTTTCCAATCCTTCCGCAAGTCTGGCGAGCTGGCCTATGGCGATGCAGCGGCTGCCGGCGATGAACCCGCCCACAAGAGCCGCCATGATGAAGAACAGCGGGCCTGGCTGGCTGAACATGGAAGCTTTCCCGGTGACCGCGTCGCCGGCCGGGCGGTCAATCCGATCAATACTGAAAACGCCACGAAAAGCTGGCGTGACAGCGATCCCAAGATCGTGGTGATCGACAATCTGCTGACGGAAGAGGCGCTGGCGAGTCTTCGTCTCTACTGCCAGGGCGCGAAGGTCTGGCACACGACTTATTCCCAGGGCTATCTCGGCGCCTTTCCGGAATCCGGCTTCGCCGCGCCTCTGCTGGCGCAGGTGGCGGAGGAGCTTGCCGAAACCTTCCAGGGCATCTTCGCCGATCATCCGCTGCGCTATCACTGGGCTTTCAAGTATGACAGCAGCCTGGAAGGCATTGGCATCCATGCCGACGAAGCGGCGGTGAATGTCAATTTCTGGATCACGCCGGATGCCGCCAATCTGGACCTTAAGTCCGGCGGCCTGGTGATCTGGGACAAGGCGGCGCCGCTGGACTGGCATTTTGCCAAATACAATGCGGACGAAAGCGCCGCCTATGATTTCCTGGCCAGGAGCGGCGCCCAGACCGTGACCGTGCCCTATCGCGCCAACCGCGCCGTGATCTTCGATTCCAATCTCTTCCACAAGACCGATACGATCCGTTTTGCTCCCGGTTATGAGAACCGGCGGATGAATATCACCATGCTCTATGGGCGCCGCGGCCGCGGCTGAACGCCGATTGATGCAGCGCAGCAGCGGTTAAGTGAGGCGCGAGGGTTAAAAACGGGCTTTACTTGCCTCCTAAAAAGGGGTGGTCATGAAAACAACTCTCGCGGCGTTCTGCGCCTTACTGCTTCTTTCCGCTGCTCCGGTGCGGGCCGAGGATCCCGAACCGCATCTGGAGGCCGCCAAGCAGGCAGCAGGTTTTGATTTCACCGGCACCCTGGCCCGCATCTGCATAGCGCCTGGGCAGTCTGTGGGCATCGGCCCGCGCGGCGTCATTCCCGATCGAGCCCTTTGGCACGCCGAACCGGCGCGCATGTTCGACAATCTCTATTTCATCGGCACCCGCGTCCATTCGGCCTGGGCGCTGAAAGGGTCCGGCGGCATCATCATCATCGACACGCTGTTCAATTATGCGATCGAAGACGAGATGGTGAACGGGCTCAAGAAGCTGGGCCTCGATCCGGCCCAGGTGAAATATGTGGTCATCACCCACGCCCATGGCGATCACGATGAAGGCGCGCGTCTGTTTCAGGAACGCTATGGCGCCCATGTGGTGATGGGCGGACCCGACTGGGATGCCCTGGACAAGTCCGCCGAGATTCCCGGCGGCAAGCCGCACCGCGACATGGTCGGCAGCGATGGTCAGACCATCAGCGTCGGCGATGCGGCGGTGACCCTGGTCGCCACGCCGGGCCATACCCCCGGAACTCTATCGCTGATCTTCACTGTGAAAGACCGGGGCAAACCCGTGACGGTCGCCTATTCCGGCGGCACGGCGCAGGCCGGCATCTATAAGAGCGGGCCGGGTCTGGATACCTATGCCGCCTCCCAGCGCCACATGGCCGAAAAGGCCGCGGCGGCGGGTGCCAGCGTGCTGATGACCAATCACTCTGAGTTCGACGAGGCCTATACCAAAAGCCGGCTGGTGAAGGTGCGCGGGCCCGGCGAGCCACACCCGTATGAGGTGGGGCAGGATGGCGTCCGGCGCTATTTCACCCTGATGGAGGAATGCGCCCTCGTGAACAAGGCAAGGTTGGCGCCTTAGTTGCCGCATCCCGATCGGTTAAAGCATGTTGCAGTGCGATAAGCCGCTTTATTGATGCACGAAAGACATTGGCCTTGGCGCGGCGAGAGGCACAAGTTTGTGGGGCGGTATCGCGCGTCGGTATAGTGGCTGCTCGGGGGAGCAATGTCCGATACTCCGGTAAACCGGCAATTTTGGGATCACTTGATCAGGGAAGTGCGCAGACGTGTCCGCGGCCGCGCCGATGCCGAGGAATTGTTGCACGCCGCTTATTTGCGGCTAATGCGCTACCGCACCCAGCAGGCGGTTGAAAATGTTCCTGGTTTCCTGGTGCGGACCGCAGTCAACATCGGGGTGGACAATTACCGCCATGACCGTTTTCTGGCCGACGTCTCACCTGATGAAATGGGAATTTGCGAAAATTCGCCCCTGCAGGATGAGGTATTGGCGGCCCGCGCACGTCTAGAGAGGGTTCGGGAAGGTCTTTCCCGGCTGACCCCTAGGACCCGCGAAATTTTCCTGATGCACCGTCTCGATGACCTGAAATATCGCGAAATCGCCGAGCGTCTGGGAATCAGCCAGAGCGCGGTGGAAAAGCACATTGCCAAGGCTGCTCTGTTCCTTACCGAGTGGACGGAGGGCTGGTAAGCCATGTCGGCTCCAACTCCCTCCAGTCCGTCCCGTGAGATAAGGGCGGAGGCGGCAGCTTGGCTGGCCCGCCTTCATGCCGAGGACCGCGATGCCGCCGACGAGGCCGCCTTCCGCGCCTGGCTAAGTGCCGATCCCGCCCATGCCACAGCTTTCGAGGCGGTGGACCGGGTATGGAGTGATGTTGGCGGTCTGGGCAATCTCAGCTCGGTCCGCACCGATCTCAGGCGAGGCGTTGCCCGCGTGCCGGTGCGTGAGCCCGCGCTGGCAAGCCGACGCCTGCTCCTGACCGGGGTCGGGCTTGTGGCCGCGACAGGCGGCAGCGCCCTGTTCTGGCGCTCGGCCAGCGCCAAGGTTTATGAGACCGACGTCGGTGAGCAGAGACATGTCGCCCTGAACGATGGCAGCCAGTTGTTTCTGGACGCCAAGACCCGCATCGCGGTGTCTTTCAGCGAAACCGCCCGCACCGTGGACCTGCAATATGGCCGGGCCAATTTCCGGGTGGTGCCGGACGCGCATCGGCCCTTCATCGTGGAAGCTGCCGAGCGCAAGATCGTGGCCACACGCTGCAATTTCGACGTGCGCTGCGAGGACGGCAAGGTCCAGGTTGTGCTGATCCATGGCGAGGCGGACGTGAAACCCGCCTCGGCGGCGCCTACCGCGCAGGGCGAGACCTTGCGCAGCGGCGAAAGACTTGTTGCTTCCAATGATATCGAAAAGCGGGACAAGCCGGATCTGACCCGGGTTCTGGCCTGGCAGACCGGTTACGAGAATTTCGACCGGGAAGAACTGGCCCAGGCGGTGGAAGAGATGAATCGCTATTCCACCCAACGGGTTGAGGTCGATCCCAGCGTCGCCTCTCTCAAGGTCTCGGGCGTATACAGGGTCGGCGACAACGCCGCCTTCGCCCGCTCCCTGACCAAGCTTCTTCCCATCGTCCTCCACGAAGACGGCGACACCCTGATTTTGACGGCAGACACCGATCCCTAAGGGGGGTGAGGAAAGCCCTACCCCTGAACGTCTTTTTTTGCGAACGGCCCAGCAGTGGCCGTGAAGTCAGAGGGGAAAGCATGGCTATCTCGCGCGGGCGCGCTTTGCGCTCGGTTCTGTTCGGCGGCGTTGCCGCCTTGTCCATCAATGCCGCCGCCGCGGCGCAGCAAAGCGCCAATATCTCCCTTCAGGAACAGCCGCTCTCCGACGCGCTGCGCAGCGTCGCCCAGAAGACCGGCGAGAGCATTCTTTTCACACCCGAATCCGTGGATGGCCTGAAGGCTCCCGCCATCTCCGGCCAGATGGACGCCAAGCAGGCCGTTTCCATGCTGACCCGCGGCACCGATCTGGAAGTGGTGCCGGACGGCAACAATGGTCTGATCGTGCGCCGGCCCTTCATGCGCCGTGCTGTGACACAGGCGCCGTCCACTCCCGGCGGTGGAGCAGGCGTACCGGTGGAATCGGTGGTGGTGAACGGCTTCAAGGCCAGCCTCGAGAAAGCGCTGGATATGAAGCGCGACGCGCTGGATTCCTCGGATTCCATTCTGGCCGAAGACATTGCCAAATTTCCCGATCTCAATCTTGCGGAATCGATCCAGCGTATTCCCGGCATCGCCCTGGACCGCCAGGCCGGCGAGGGCCACGAGATTTCGGTGCGTGGCCTTTCGCCTGATTTCACCCGTGTGCGCATCAACGGGATGGAGGCCTTGGCCACGGCTGGCTCGTCGAGCGTGCAAGGCACCAATCGCGGTCGCGCCTTCGACTTCAATATTTTTGCCTCGGACCTGTTCTCGGGCATCACCGTGCACAAGTCGGCCTCGGCTGACATCGAGGAAGGCTCGTTGGGCGCCACCGTTGATCTGAGCACCGGTCATCCCTTCGATCATCAGGGCTTCCTGTTCACGACAAATGCCCAGATGGGTTACAACGACCTGTCACATTCGGGTAATCCGCGTGTCGCCGCGATCATTTCCGACACATTCCTGGGCGGCAAGGTCGGCGTGCTGTTCTCGGCCGCTTTCAGCGTCCGCAATACGCTGGAAGAAGGCTACAGCACCGTCCGCTTCCAGAACGACAATACACCGCAAAGCACGACACATGCGGCGCCCGGGATCGTGGGCTGCCCCAGTCCCTGCAGCACGACGCAACGCTTCTTGAGCGTGAATGGCCTGACCAGCGGCACGGTCTACGATCAGGTCAATGAAGCATTCCGCCCGCGCTTCGCGCGATATGACCTGGTCACCAACCATGAAAAGCGCCTAGGCCTGACCAACTCGATTCAGTGGCAGCCCGACGACGACACCTTGCTCACCATCGACACGCTGTATGCGAACTACCAGATGCAGCGCCAGGAGGAATATCTCGAAGCCAATTCGCTGGGCGGCAACACCTTCAAGACCAGTGCCCTGGGCGGCGCGGGTACACCCATGAGCCTGGGTGTCCAAAATATCGCCGTCACTGCCTATACGCTCGACCCGGTCCATAACAATTTGAATGCGCTGACCGCCAATGGCGTGGGCCTGCGGTCAGAACACTTCCTCACCGACATCGGGTCGCGCTTCGCCCAGACCACCGCTGATTTCAGCCACAGCTTCAGCCAGGACTTCAAGGTTCACGTCCTGGGCGGTTGGTCGGAATCCCACATGCAGGAGCCGATCGAGACCACGCTGACTTACGATTATAACGGTGGTCAGTCGGGCGCGAACTTCCTCGGCGCCCAGGGCTACAGCTATCAATATTTCGGCTATTCGGCGATGCCGGCCCTGAAATATGGCAGCGCCGCAGATTCCAGCGGCAATGTCACCAGCCTCAACAACTGGTTTATCTCCCAGATGCGCGAGCGGGCGGAAGCCAACTACAATTCCTTCCGCACCATCAGCGGCGACGCGGAATATCACCCCTTCGGCTGGCTCAAATTATCGGGCGGTGTCGACTACAAGAATTTCGGCTATCGCACCGTAGCGCTGGCCCGTTCGAACGGCACGACCTCGAACCAGGATTTCAACATTCCCGCTGACATCCGCGCTGCGGACCTCAATCAGTATTCCCAGCTGGTGACCTTGCGGGGGATCGCCCTGCCGGCCGGCTCGGCGGCCAGCTGGATGATCCCCAACCTCAACGCATTTAACAGCAAGTTCGATATTTGGAGTCCCACCGCGGAGAATGGTACTTTCAAGTTGGGGCCTGAGCCCTCTCTCACTTCAAATGGCTCTGTGCGGGAAGGCGATCTGGGCTTCTGGATACAGGCCGACTGGGACGCCCACTTCTACGGTGTTCCCTTCCGGGGAAATATCGGCGGGCGCTATGTCGAAACCGACAGTGAATCTCTTGGCTTCAACTACAACGCCGGGACCGCGACGGTCGTACCCGTGGACGTCCGGCAGAGCTATCACAACTTCCTGCCGGCCTTGAATGCCATCCTTGAACCGGCCGATAATTTCCTGATCCGCCTCAATCTGGCGCAGACCCTGACACGGCCCACCCTTACCAGCATGCTTCCCGGTGTTGCCGTCAGCATATCGGGAGCGAACCATAACGTCAGTTCGGGCAATCCGGCGCTCAAACCCTTCACCTCAAAGAATATCGATCTGAGCTTTGAGTGGTACTATGACAAGGGCGCCTTGCTGTCTTTCGCCTTCTTCTACAAGCATATCGACACCTTCATCCAAACCATCCTGTCTCCGATACCTTACGCGGGCAATCCGTTGGGCCTGCCGAACAGCCTGGTCGTAGCGGCCTGCGGCGCCTCCTATGGATCAGGCTGCAATGAAAACCTGATCTGGAATTTTACGAACCCGGTCAACAGCAAGGGCAGTCCGCTTTTCGGGACCGAAATCAACTGGCAGCAGCCCTTCGATTTTCTGCCGGATTTCTGGTCGAATTTCGGTGTGCTGGGCAACGCCACATATGTGCAGGCCAAGCAGAACTTTCTCAATTCCAACGGGACAGTGCAGAGCGTTCAGGACCTGCTCGGCCTTTCCCGGACCTCCTTCAACGCTACCCTCTATTATGACGACAGCGTCTTCCAGGCGCGTATCGCTGGGGCTTTCCGCAGCAAGTATGTCGCCAATAACAATCCGGGCAGCCTGAACGATTCTCTCATCAATGCGCCGACCTTCAATCTGGACTTCTCATCCAGCTACAAGTGGAACGACAACTTCACCTTCAGCCTGGAGGCGGTCAACCTGACCAATCAGGGCCAGAACCAGTACACCGACACCATCGGCCAGCGACCCTATGTGCTGCACTATACCGGCCGCGAGTTCTTCGCGGGGGTCCGCTACAGCTATTAGGTCTCCTTGCGCAGTGAGCCTGGGAGAGACCATGAGCTTCACCCGTCGTTTCACGCTTGGCACGCTGTTTGGCGGTGGCGCACTGGCTGGTGGCGCATCACTCGGGCAAACGGCGCCAGCCTGTCCGGCGCCTCACGCCGCCAACTGGGCGCGCGGGGTTGAGGGCCAGCGCAAGGCCGATCTCGGCGATGGCACCTTTCTCAATCCGATCGTGCCGGGGGATCATCCCGATCCCAGCATCCTGAAGGATGGCGAGGACTATTATCTGGTCTTTTCCACCTTCGATGCCTATCCGGCCTTGCGGGTGTGGCATTCGCGCGATCTGGTGAACTGGGTCCCCATCTCGGCGGCGCTGAACAAGGCCATCGGGTCCCTGTGGGCGCCCGAGATCTGCCGGCATGGCGACACCTTCTATATTTACGCGCATGCGCGCACGCCCGCCTATCGCTCCATCTATGTGGTGACGGCGAAGAACCCGCGCGGTCCCTGGAGTGAGCCGGTCGACCTGAAGCTGACCAGACATATCGATCCCGGCCATGTCGTGGGCGAAGACGGCAAGCGCTATCTTTTTCTGTCCGGCGGCGACCGGGTGCAATTGACCGATGACGGACTTTCCACCGCGGGATCGGTCACCCACGTCTACGATCCCTGGCATTATCCGGAAGACTGGGTGGTGGAAAGTTTTTCGCCGGAAGGGCCCAAGGTCCTCCGGCATGGCGAATATTTCTACATGGTGCTGGCGGTTGGCGGCACGGCCGGCCCACCCACCGGGCATATGGTGATCGCCGCGCGGTCCCGCTCGGTGCATGGGCCGTGGGAGCAGGCGCCCGGCAATCCCATTGTGCGCACCAATTCGGCCTCGGAGAAATGGTGGTCGCGCGGCCATGCCACGCCGGTCGAAGGACCCGATGGCAGCTGGTGGCTGGTCTATCACGGCTATGAGAACGGCTATTGGACCTTGGGGCGTCAGCCGCTGCTGGACCCCATGCGATGGACCGATGACGGCTGGTTCAGAGCCGATGGGGGTGATCTTTCCCGCCCGCTTCCCAAGCCACGTGGCGGCAGGCCGTCTCCCACCGGTTTGGCGTTTTCGGATGACTTCCGCACCAATCGCTTCGGCACTACCTGGAGCTTCTATGACCCGGGCCCGAACGAGATGTCACGCGTGCGCTATGAAGACGGCGCCATGGTGGTCAAGGCTAAGGGCTCCCAGCCCTTCGACTGCTCGCCCCTGAGCTTTCTGGTTGGCGATCAGGCCTATCAAGTCGAGGTCGACATCGAGATTTCGGGTGGGGCGCAGGCCGGCCTTCTGCTGTTCTACAACAAGCGGCTTTATTGCGGCCTTGGCTACAACGCGGACCACTCTGTCATGCATCGTTATGGACTGGAGCGGAATGGCCAGCCGGTGGTGCGGGGCAATCGCTGCCGCATGCGTATCGCCAATGACCGCCACATCGTGACGATCCACACCAGCGAGGATGACGGCAAGACCTGGAAGAAATACGGCGTGCAGATGGAAGTGTCGGGCTACCATCACAATGTCGCCTACGACTTCTTGAGTTTGCGGCCCGCCTTGTACGTTGCCGGCGCCGGTGAAGCGCGATTCCGCAATCTGGTCTACCGCGCGCTGACATAGTTCATGCCCGACCCCTGGGCACTTGGGCGGGGCCGGTGGCTCCGCCCTTTTCTTTTTCCGGCCTGCCGCTAGGCTTCCCGCAGAAACAGGGGGATTCATGCGTATCCTGTCTTTTGCATGTCTGGGTGCGTGTCTGACAGCGCTGCCCGTGGCGGGTGCGGAGCCATCGCACCCGCCCATCACCGCGGTCTCGCATCTGGCGGTCTATGCCAGCGATGCGGCTAAAACCGAGGCTTTCTATGTGCATGATCTGGGGGCGGTGAAGCTGCCCGACCCGGAGAACCCGGCCGGTGTCCGCTATTATTTTTCGCCCACCCAGTTCGTGGAGGTGCTGCCGCTGCCGGCCGGCGCCGGCATCAGCCGCCTCGATCACGCTGCGTTCACGGTCGCCAATGCGGAGGCGATGCGGCGTTATCTGCTTTCGAAGGGGGTGGCGGCGCCGGGTTCGGTCGCGCAAGGCAGCGACGGCAGCCGCTGGTTCCAGGTCAAGGATCCGGAAGGTGTGACGGTGGAATTCGTGCAGCCGCCGACGCAGCGGCCCAAAGTCGCCAATGGCGGGCTTTCCACCCACATCATCCATGTCGGCTTCATCATTCACGACCGGCAGCTCGAAGACCGGTTCTGGCGCGATGTACTGGGCTTTCGCCCCTACTGGTCCGGCGGCATGAAGGACGATGTGACGAGCTGGGTCTCGCAGCAGGTGCCGGACGGTCACGATTGGCTGGAGTACATGATCGTGGGCACGCCCGACACGCGTGGCATCCCGCCCACCATGACCCAGGCCAATCTGGGCGTGTTGCAGCATTTCGCGCTGGGCGTGCCCAACATGGAGGCTGTCTATACAAGGCTGTGGAATGAGGACCGGCTACAGGGACAGGTCGATGCGCGGGGCCAGCAGGTTGTGCCCAAGATCGGTCGCGATGCGAAATGGCAGCTCAATCTGATCGATCCCGACGGCACCCGCGCCGAAGTGATGGAGTTGCACGCCATCGGCAAGCCCTGCTGTTCGCCCTTCGCCGCCAGCGATCCGGAGAAGTGAAATGAAATATCTTCTCGCGGCTTTGCTGACCTTCTGGGCTGCCACTGCCGAAGCGGCGCCGATCAGGGTGATGATCCTGGATGGCGCCAGCGGCGGGACCTATCACGACTGGAAGCTGACCACCCAGGTCATGAAGCGCGAGCTGGATGAGGCGGGTTTGTTCGACGTCACGGTGGTCAGCGCGCCGCCGGCCGATGGCGATTTCTCCAGTTTCCATCCTGATTTCGCGCGCTACCAGGTCGTCGTGTCCAACTATGACGTCCAGGATTGGCCCGCGCCACTGAAAGCCCAATTCGAAACCTATATGAAGAATGGCGGTGGGCTGGTGGTGGTCCACGGCGCCGACAACGCCTTTCCCGACTGGGTGGCCTTCAACGAGATGCTTGGCGTGGGCGGCTGGCGCAAGCGCGACGCGCCCGCGGGCCCCAAATGGTATTTCAAGGACGGCAAGCTGACATCCGATTCAGCGCCCGACCCGGCGGGACGGCACGGCCTGCGCAAGCCCTTCCGCATCATCGCGCGCGCAGCCGATCATCCCATCATGCGCGGCTTACCTGCTGAATGGATGCATGCGACAGACGAGCTCTATACCCGCCTGCGCGGCCCGGGAAAGAATATGACCGTACTGGCCACCGCCTATGCCGATCCGGCCAATAGCGGCACCGGCTTCGACGAGCCGATGTTGATGGCGCTCAGTTGGGGCAAGGGCCGCATCTTCCACACCACCTTGGGGCATGACGCGTTGGCGCTATCCTGCCTCGGTTTCATCACCACCTTTCGCCGCGGTACGGAATGGGCCGCGACGGGCAAGGTCACCCAGAAAGTGCCGAAGGATTTTCCCACCGCCGACACGGTGAGCTATCGCGCCGACTTGGCGGCGATGGATCCCGCTGTGGCGCGGGGCGTGTTGACCACCTCGCCGCCGGCCAAATAGCATCCGGCGAAAAGGCAGCGAGGGGCTTATGAAAATCCTTTTGGCGATTGGGTTGTTGCTGCCGCTGGCGGCATTTGCGCAGACGACGGCCGGCGTTCCGCATCCGGGCACCGAAAAGCCATCCTGCGCGCCGTCCATGGGGCTTCATTTCGTCTGCGGCCTGGATCAGCCGGAAGACCTGATCCAGATTCCCGGCAGCAAATGGCTGGTCGCCAGCGGCATGGGCGAGAATGGCGGCGTCTTCCTGGTGGACAGCCAGGCCAAGGCCGCGCGCCGTTTCTTCACCGGCGCCGCCAAGCCGGATACGGCGATGTATCCCGATTGCGCCGCGCCGCCGGCGCATTTCAACACACACGGCTTGGCGCTGCGCCCCGGCACGGCCGCCGGCACCTACCGGCTTTATTCCGTCACTCATGTGCCGTTCGAAAGCATCCAGGTCTTTGCGGTGGACGCGCGCGGAGCCCAGCCCGCCATCGCCTGGACCGGTTGCGTCAAGCTCCCAGCGGATTTCAAGACCAACAGCGTCACTGCCACCCGCGATGGCGCCGTTCTGGCGAACGTGCAGATGCATGGCACCCATACCGACTTCATCAGCGGCAACATTACTGGCGGTGTCTGGCAGTGGAGCCCGAAGGACAAAAAATTAAAGCTGCTGGCGGGTACCGAACTTGCCGGCAACAACGGCATCGAACTGTCGAAGGATGAGAAGGAGCTCTATATCGCCGTCTCCGGCACCCAGACGGTGGCGATCTATTCGCTGGCCAATACCGCCAAGCCCGCCCGCACCATCAAGACCCCCTGGTACAATCTGGACAATATCCATTGGAGCGGCGATCGCCTTATCGCGGCCGGCATGATGTTCGACGAACCAGCCTGCGGCGGCACCCGCAAGGAGATTCAGGACGCGCACGGCAATATGAACTGCCATCGCGGCTGGGTCGCGGCGCAGCTGGACCCGGTGGCGATGCGCTGGAAGATTTTGGCCTATGGCGAGCCCAATCCGAATTTCGGCGGCATCGCCACCGCCTTGGTGATGGGCGACACCTTGTGGCTCAGCTCGTTCCAGATGGACCGGGCCGCGTACCGGGCCTTGCCGGGGTCGAAATAGTCAGCGTGCCGGCAGTGACGCCAGATAAGCGGTGAGATTGACCACATCACCGGCGGTCAGGTTGGCCACGATCGGCTGCATCAGAGTCGCCATCTCGCCACGGCGGCTGCCCTTATGGAAGTCATAAAGCTGGCGGGCGAGATAGCTGGGTGAGCGCCCGGCGATGCCCGGCGCAGCATCGCCATTGCCTGTCAGCTTGTCGCCGTGGCAGCCGGCGCAGCCCAAGATATCCGCAAGCCGCTTTCCCTTGGCCACCGCGCCGCGCGGCACCCAGGCGATGAAGCCCGCATGAGGATCGCGCAGCTGTTCGCGATCCACATCGACAGGTGTTTCGATCACGCGCACGCCGATCTTTTCGCGGGGGCGGTTCTTGTCCGGAAGCCACATGCCTTCCTGGCTGCGCATGGCAGGAACGGTGTCAGTCTCTTTGACCTTGATCGGTACCGTCGGCGGCAGGGAGGCATAATAGGCCGCGGCTTGGCGCATCTCCGCCGCCGTCATCGCCTTGGCGAAATCCACCATTTGCTGCGCGTTGTGCTTGCGCGGCTCGGCGCTCTTGCGGGTGCCCGCTTTCATGTCCTGCAGCTGCCGAACCAGATAATCGGCATTCAATCCCGCGATATTGGCGTTCTGCGGACGCCCCCGGCCGTTGGGATTGTGACAGCCGGCGCAGGCGGTGATGCCGCGTGCCGGATCGCCGGCGGCGACCACACGCGGCATGGCCGGATGATCTGCGGGGTACCAGTCGGCCGGCGGCGTGTGGCTGGCGCCGCTGATCTGCCCGCGGGTGAATCGGCCCTTGGCGCCGGGCAGGGAGAAGAGTGTGCCGTCGTCCTTCGGCGCCACCGCCTCATTTTGCGGCGTCGGCACGCCATAGGCCCAGTCGGGATAAGGAAGCGACGCCCCGTGTGCCGCCATCGGCAGCCCCAGAAACACCGCGAAAACCAGCTTTTTCATGATGTGTCCCCTCTGCGTTACCCTAGCATGGACAGACCACGGAACTTAACGGCGTCATCTCCGTTATATTTGCGCCCCGTTCCATCAAAAACAGATTGTGGTGAGTCCCCTCCAGCCCCCGGCCGGAGGCAATGGGCCTTTTATGGAGAAACTTGTGAAAACCAGAATAGTCCTCACCATCGCCGCCCTGTTGGCAACAGCATCCGCCGCGGCGGCTCAGAATTACGGCCAGCAGCCTGACCGCGACGGATATTACAGCCAATCCGATCAGCGCGGATATTATGATCGCGCCGGCAAATACCGCCTGATCCCGGCGCAATATGACCGGCGTGATGACCGGCGTGCGTATCAGGATGGCGCCGGCACGCGTTACGATCGTTCCGCAAACTATTATCGCCAAGGCGAATATGAGCAGAACTGCCGCCGCGGCAACGTCGCGGCCGGCACGATCTTTGGCGCCGTCGCAGGCGGGCTGGTTGGCTCAGCCGTCAGCCACGGCAATGGTGGCGCCGTCGTCGGCGGCGCGGTGTTGGGCGGCTTGCTCGGCAACACGGTATCCAAGGACATCGATTGCGAGGATCAGCCTTATGCGTTCCGCACCTATTCCGAAGGCCTCAATGGCGATGTCGGCCGCCGCTATGACTGGAATCATGGTCAGTCACGTGGCTATTTCCAGCCGGTGCGCGAATATCAGCGGTCGGGTTACCAGTGCCGTGACTTCACGGAAACCACCTATCGCCGCGACCGCGAAATCACACGCACCGGAACGGCCTGTCGCGCCTCCGATGGCCAGTGGCGGTTTGACTGATTTGCACCGCTATTCCTGGAAGACCCTGGCCTGACGGCCGGGGCTTTCACGGCCCGAGAGGGGCAAGCAACGCCGATAGAATCCGTCAGACAGCCTTCCGGGGTTCGAAGAAACATGGATCGCATGCCTAACGCCGCGGACTTGACCGCCGGGGAGCTTACTTCTCTGACATCGGTTAGCCGCGGCTTTATTTGCGCGACGATCCCCAAAGCGCATCAGGCGCGCCTGATCGAACTTGGCTTGATCCAGGCGATACTGGGCGGCCTGATGATCACGCCCATGGGCAAGATGGTGGCGCGCGCCTGAGGCCGTCGGATTCTTTGGACGATGCGCGGTGCCCTGAATGTGCAAATCGGCCATGATTTTCATGGCGATGCTCCCCCAACCCACGCTACCATGAACGGCAGGAGCGGCGAGACAGCCGCCCGGGGGAGGGCTGATGCGCCGGGTCTTGTTTGCCGCCTTGATGATGCTGGCCGTGGGACCGGCTCTGGCCCAGCCGGCGCTGGTCGCGATCACCGTTGATCTCGGCAAGACGGTCGGCCCCTACAAGCCGATCTATGCCTGGTTCGGCTATGACGAGGCCAATTTCACCACCGGACGCGACGGCAAGAAGCTGCTGCGCGAGCTGCACGATCTCGCGCCCGTGCCGGTGTATATCCGCGCCCATCATCTGCTGACCTCCGGCGATGGCGTTCCGGAGCTGAAATGGAGCTCCACCAACGTCTATCGCGAGGATGCGAACGGCAAGCCCATCTACGACTTCACCATCCTGGACGGCATCTTCGATGAGTATAAAGCCGCCGGCGTGATCCCGATGGTAGAGTTGGGCTTCATGCCCAAGGATCTCACCAGCGGCACCAACGAATATCAAGTCCATTATCCCGGCCGCACCACCGCGGGCAGCGTGCAGGCCCCGCCCAGGGATTACGCCAAATGGCAGGAACTGATCCGCGTGGTGACCGCGCATCTGGTGCAGCGCTATGGCGCGGGCACGGTACGGCAATGGTATTTCGAGGTCTGGAACGAGCCCGATATCGATTACTGGCACGGCACACCGCAGCAATATTGGGAGCTTTATGACCGCGCCGTGGCGGGCGTGCGCGCGGCGCTGCCCGGCGCGAAGGTGGGCGGGCCCGCTGCCACTGGGCCTTCCATCGAGCATGCTTCCACCTTCCTGGATGGTTTCCTCACCCATGTCGCCGCGGCCCATGTGCCGCTCGATTTCGTCTCCTTCCATGTGAAGGGCCAGCCCCGCATCCAGGACAATGAAGTGGTGATGGGCATCGCTAAGGAAATGAAGGATGCCGATATCGGCTTTGGCATCATCGCCCGCCACGGTATGGGCAAGCTGCCGATCATCCTCAGCGAAGCCGACCCGGAGGGCTGCGCCGCCTGTTCCATGAAGGTCAATCCGGCCAATGCCTATCGCAACGGCACGCTTTATCCCTCTTACACGGCGGTCGCTTACAAAGGCCTGTTCGAGCTGGCCGACCGGCACCAGGTCAATCTGATCTCGATGCTGAGCTGGTCCTTCGAGTTCGAGGGCAAGGACTATTTCGAGGGCTTTCGCTCGCTGTCCACCAATGGCGTGGACAAGCCGGTGCTGAATTTCTTCCGCATGGCGGCACTGATGAAGGGCAATCGCGTCGCCACCACCAGCACCGGCCAGATCAAGCTGGACGATGTCATGGCCGGTGGCGTGCGCGGCTCCGAGGATGTTGATGCCCTGGCGACAACAGATGCACATCAGGCCGCGGTGATGCTGTGGAATTATCACGACGCCGAAAAGGCCGGTGACGTCAAGGCTGCTTCTGTTGCGGTGCGCGGTCTGCCGAAAGGCGTGTCACGGGTGCGGCTGACCCATTACCGGATCGATGATGCGCATTCCAACGCCTACACGGTGTGGAAGGCGATGGGCTCGCCGCAGAATCCGACGCCGGCCCAGTTCGCGGAGCTGAAAGCCAAAGACGGGCTGCAGCAGTTGGAGCCGCCGCATGAGCTGGATGTGCGCGATGGCGCGGTCGCCATCAGCACCGAGATGCCTTCGCATTCGATCTCATTGTTGGCACTGAGCTGGTAATCAGTCCGGCAGGTCGATCCAGGCGCGCGCCTTGTTGCTGGACAGTTCCGCGTCCAGAATCCGTAATTGCCTGAGGCCATCGGCCATCTGCGGATAATCCGGAGTCAGCGACGGATCGGCGATGGAGGCATAGAAGCGACGGAAAAGCTGCTTCTGTGTGTCCGGATAACCTTCGCCATGGCCGCCGGGATAATCGGCATAGCTGCGCGCCTTCTCGTCCATCAGGGACGGGTCTTTCAGCAGCAGCTGGTTGGGCGCGTCGCGATGGCCCAGCCACAATTCATCCGGCGCTTCCTGCCGCCAGCTGGCGCCGCCCTTGGTGCCATAAATTTCCAATACAAGACCGTTCTTGCGTCCGGCCGAGACCTGGCTGGCGGTCATGGCGCCGCGCGCGCGGCCCATCCGGAACAGGGTGGCGCCGAAGTCTTCCGTCACCACCGGCGTGTCCACCGTGTCGCCGCTTATGCCCAGCTTGCCGGAAAAGCTTTCGCCGCCGCCTGATGGCCGCTTGCGCGTCGGCCAGAAGGTCGCCCAATCACTGCAAACGGCCGTCACCTTCAGCCCCGTGACATGCTCGGCCATGTCGAAGAAGTGCGAGCCGATATCGGCCATCACCCGCGAGACACCGCTGACCGCGGGATCCACCCGCCAATTCCAGTCTGTTTGAAAAAGCATCCAATCCTGGGAATAGGTGCCCTGGACCACCAATATGTCGCCGAAGTCGCCGGCCTCGCGCATGCGCCGCATCTGCTGGACCATCGGGTAACAGCGCAGATTGTGATTCAGCCCGCCGCGCAGTTTTTTCTGGGCCTGCAACGCTACCAACTCTTCGGCTTCGGCCACGCTCATGGCCAGCGGCTTTTCGCACAGCACATGCTTGCCCGCCTCGAAGGCGGCCTTGGCGATGGGGAAGTGCGAGACATTGGGCGTGGTGATATGAACCGCGTCGATGGAAGGGTCCGCGATCACGTCGTGCCAGTCGCCGGTGGCGTTCAGCACATTATATCCGGCGCCAAGGCCCTTCGCCTTGTCGAGCGAGGTGCCCGCCACCTCCACCACATCGACATTCTCCACCCGGCGCAGGGCTTCCAGATGGCTGCGGCCCATAAAGCCGGTGCCGATCACCGCGGTACGGATGCGGCTCATCTAGACCCACCAGGCCGCGGCGGGTTTTTCCTTGATCACGACTTGGCTGAGCAGCGCCGCCGCCTTGGTCAGGCCTTCCTCGGGCGCCATCAGACTGTCCTCATGTTCGATGGAAAGGACATAGTCATAGCCGTACATGCGCAAGGTCGAGATGAACTCGCTCCACCATTCGGCGCTATGGCCATAACCCACGGTACGGAAGATCCACGAACGGTCGCGCTCGTCGGTATAGGGCTTGGTGTCCAGCACCCCCGTCTTAGGCAGGTTGGCGGGATACATCTGGGTGTCCTTGGCATGGACGTAGTGGATGGCATCGCCCAGCACCCGGATGGCGGCGATGGGATCGATGCCCTGCCAGAACAGGTGGCTGGGATCGAGATTGGCGCCCACCGAAGGTCCGGCGATCGCCCGCAGGCGCAGCATGGTTTCGGGATTGTAGACGACAAAGCCCGGATGCATCTCGATGGCGACCTTCACGCCATGATCGGCGGCGAATTTGCCATGCTCTTTCCAGTAAGGTGTCACCACCTCGTCCCATTGCCAGTTCAGCACCTCCAGATATTCGGGCGGCCAGGGACAGGTGACCCAGTTGGGAAATTTCGCGTTCGCCGAGTCTCCCGGACAGCCGGAGAAATCCACCACGGTGGAGACCCCCAGCTTCTCGGCCAACCGGATGGTCTTCTTGCTGGTCTCAGCGAATTTGGCGGCGGTCACCTTGTCGGGGTGCAGCGGATTGCCATGGGAGGAAAGGGCCGAAATGGTCAGGCCGCTATCGGTGATCTTGTTTTTGAAATCCTTGAGCGCGGCGGGATCGTCCAGCAACGATAGATGCGCATGGGCATCGCCCGGATAACCGCCCGTGCCGAATTCCACCATCTCGATGCCCATGCCCTTCAGCTTCTTGAGCACCTGATCCAGCGGCAGCGCCGACAGCAGCGGCGTGAACACACCTATTTTCATGGGATTCCCCTGGCCTTCATGTCATCCGAGGGCCCGATTTCAGACCATTCGGGCGGGCGACGCAACCCAAGGAGCCAGCCTAAAGCGCCACCGCCGTACGCAGCCCCAGCACCAGTGCGCCGCCGCTGGGATGAGCCAGCCGATTCCAGAGGTTCAGTACCCGGCCGCCCGGATGGATGATCCATTGCAGGTCAGGCTGGATGATCCACCAGCTGGCGAGCTGCCCCTGATAGGTCAGTTCGATTGCGGATTCGAAGTCCGGGTCCGGCACGGCCACGCCATTGATGCGGCGCGCATCTGCAGCAAGGGCACGCTGCGCACCGCTGACGTCTTCATAGCTCATCGCCAGGCCGACCGTGTCATTGTCTCGGCCGAACGGCCCGGCAAAGCTCAGACCGCCATCGGCATGAAACTGGATCAGGTTGCGCTCGGCGGAATTGCCGCCCAGCCGCAGAAAGGCGCCCAGACCTGAATCGCTGGTGCCGTCCTTGCGCCACAAAAGCTGATCCAGAATGGCATAGCCGCCATAGTCGCCGCGCCGCGAAGCGGGAATGCCGCTGGAGGCGGGATCGGCCAGCGACAGATGGATCGTGTCGAAACGCTGGTCCTTGAAGCGGCCGCTGTGAATCCAGCCGCCCAGCTTGAAAGTGGCGGGAAGGGCAAAGCTGGTCACGCTGGTGGACAGCTCACCGATGGCGAAGACATCGCCATTCATGTGAAAGTCGAAGCCGCTTTCATCCGCGACCGGATCGCCACTAAAGAGACCTGCCGACACGGTCAGGCGCGGCGACAGCGCCAGCCGCGCCCGCGCGCCCGGCCGCGCCACCGGATAGGCGGGGCCGCCATCGGGCAGATTAATGCCCAGGATCGCCGGCCAGCCGAAGGTGGAATTGATAAAGAGCGGCGCATACTGGCTGACGAAGAATTCGTCATCGGCGGCAAGCTGGCCCACCCGCAAGGTTAGCGCATCGTCCAGCAGCGATTGCTGCACCCACAGATCGAACAGGCGCGTGCCGGGCCGCGACTCGATATTGCTGACCGTGACCAGATTGCCCAGATAGTGCGAGGTCAGACCCGCCCCGTGAATCTGATAGGCGTTGGCGTGGAAGATGGCGCCCTGCCAGTCCAGCAGCTTGCCAAGGTCCAGATTGGCGAAGACTTCAAAGCGGCCTTCGCCCACCCAGCCCCGGCGGGGACCATCTTCCGGATTGCCGAGCGTCTCTGCGATTTCATCGCCGCCAAGCTGGATGCCTTGATCCTCGAGCCTGGTACGGACGCCGCCCCAGTCGCCGGTCAGAGTGGGCTGTTCGAAGACCGCGTCATAGTTCAACACCTGCGCCCGCGCGGGCAGCGCCAGCAGCAATACCGCGATCAGGCTCAGCCAGCGCGCCCCCCTTTGCCACATGTCAGGGCGCGCCGTGATGAACGGCCGGCGCCATGTCGATGGCGTTGTAGCCGCTCTCCAGATTGCGGGTGAGCCGGACCAGAAAGCCCGCCAGGTCCGGATCGCTGTCGCCGCCCTGCACGGCCTCCTGGCCGAAGGTCGCGGTCTGGTATTCGCCATGAAGATAGAGCTTGGCCTCGGCCGCGATCAGGCGGTGAGAGCCCAGATGCAGATCCATGGCTCCTGTTTCCCGCATGGGAAAGAAGCGGCGCACTTCCCCGCCGGCGTAAGGCAGCAGGGTGAAGCGCCATTCGATGCGATCGGGTGCAGCGCGGCCGGGATCGCGGGCGATGAAATGCCAGCCGGCAAGGCCCGCGCCTTCCATCTTTGACGCCAGATAAGGCGATGCGTCCTGGATGCGGAAGCCGGGCAGTTCGCCGCCGGCCTCGATGGCGATGGTGATGGGCGCCTCAGCGCGCGCGGGCGCGGACACAAACAGCGCGCCCGCCAGGCCAAGGCTTGCCAGTGTGCGTGCGGCATTCATCATGCCGCGAATTTATCGCAGCCATCATGACACTTCCGTGTCGGCTATTGCGGTGTGAGCTTCAGCAGCGCCTTCTGCTCGGTCAGGACATAGACCGCGCCGTCCGGCCCCACCCGCACATCGCGGATGCGGGTCTTGAGCTCGGTCAGCAGCGGCTCCTCGGCCACCACCTTGTTTTTCTTGAGCTGCAGGCGATAGACGCCGACGCCGCGCAGGCCACCGGCCAGCAGGCTGCCACGCCATTGCGGGAAAAGCCGGCCATTATAATAAGCCAGGCCGGAGGGGGCGATCACCGGATCCCAGTAATAGACAGGCTGCTCCATGCCTTCCTTGGCGGTCTGGCCCTCGAACATCGGCCCGCCGGCATAATCGATGCCATGGGTGATGATGGGCCAGCCGTAATTCTTGCCCTTACGGATGGCGTTAAGTTCATCGCCGCCACGCGGGCCATGCTCGGTTTCCCACAGAGTACCGTCGGGCGCGGCCGCAAAGCCTTCGGGACTGCGGATGCCATAAGCCCAGATCTCCGGGCGAACATCGGCGCGATTCAGGAAGGGATTGTCGGGCGCCGGCGCGCCTTCGGCGGTGAGATGGATGATCTTGCCGACGTCAATATCCAGCTTCTGGGCGAGTTGCTGATCATAGTCGGCCTTCTTGTTGCCGTCGCGGTCGCCCACCGTCATGAACAGCGAACCGTCTTTGGCGAAGACGATGCGGCCGCCCTGCTTCATGGAGAAATTCTGTTCCGGCAGCTCCGGCACGCCGCGATAGATCACGGTGACGTCATGAACCGCGTTGCCGGCTTCATCCAGCACGGCATGGGCAAGATAAGTGTTGCTGTTGCCCTTGGGCAGGGTCTCGAAGAAGGAAAGATAGATGCGATGGCTTTTCTTGAAATCCGGCGCCAGCGCCACATCCAGCACCCCTAAGGTTCTGGCCGAGGCCAGCCCGGCAAGGCCGGTGAGCGGCTCAGACAAAGTGCCGTCGGCGCTAACGATGCGCAGATGCGCGGGGAATTTCTCCGTCACCAGCATCCTGCCGTCCGGCAGGAAGGCGATGCTCCAGGGCAGGTGCAACTGGTCGGTGAGGGTCGTGACTTTATAGGCGTGCGTCTTGTGATAGGGCGCGCGGGTTTGTTCGGGGAAGAGCGGCTTGTCGTCGGCCTTTTCCGGCGGCCTGGTCTCGACAGGTTGGCCTTCCACCATGCGGGGTGCGGGAAATTCCCGGCTGTCGCCTGCGGTGGCGGGTGGGCGCGGCAAGTCCTGTGCGGCAAGGGTGGCGGGCAGCGCCAGCAGCCCTGCGAGAATACCGCCCCGAACGATCATGCGCTGCATCATGCTCCCCATATTGCCCTGCTTTTCCGGGCCTTTGCTGATGACGCCCGCGCTTTTCTGCCGCTAGACTAGCCGCAAAAGGGGCAGCGGAAAAAGCGCTTAACAGCGGCTGCGACCAAGGGGGGACCGGTGGCTCATTCCACATTGGCGCTGTTGCCGCTGGATTACGTCGAATTCTTCGTCTTCCTGGCGGTGCTATGCGTGGTGGGCGTGGTTTCGGGGCGCGGCGAGCGCGAGAATTCCACCGATTACTTCCTGGCCGGGCGGCGACTGCCCTGGTACGCGGTCGGAGGCAGTTACATCGCCGCCAATGTCTCCACCGAGCATTTCATCGGCCTGGTAGGAGCAAGCTACATCCTGGGCATGCCGCCGGCGCTGGCGCAATGGCAGACCACCATCGCCGAAGTGGTCATTGTCTTCCTGTTCGTGCCGTTCCTGATCCGGGCCAAGGTCACCACCGTGCCGGAATATCTGGCGCAGCGTTTCGGGCCGGGCGTGCGGCTGGCTTTCGCGTTGCTGACCATCTTCGCCAACATCACCATCTTCATGGCGGCGGTGATGTATGCCGGGGGATTGGCGCTGTCAGGCTTTTTCGGCTGGCCGCTGCTCTGGTGCATCGTCGGCACCGGCCTGTTCGCGGGCGGCTGGGCCGTCTATGGCGGCCTCAACACCGTGGCCTGGACGGGCGTGTTTACCGCCATCGTCAAGATCGGCGGTGTCACGCTGCTGACCATCCTGGCGCTGAAAGGCATGACAGCGTCGGGCGGCATTATCGACGGCTTCGTCGCCACCATCCGCGCCAATATGGCCGATCATGGCCCGTGGCGGGATGCGCTGCTCGCCTCCAGTCCCCATCTCACCCATTACGGCACCTATAACCGGCTGACGGTGTTCCAGCCGCCTGATCATCCGCTGACGCCCTGGACCGGTACCTTCCTCGGTTTCCTGGCGGTGGGCGTGTGGTACGGCGTGATGAACCAGTTCATCGTCCAGCGCGTGCTGGGCGCACGCGACATCTGGCATGCCCGCATGGGGCTCACCATGGCGGGCTATGCCAAGCTTTTTTTGCCTCTGATCATCGTGCTGCCGGGCCTGATCCTGTTCGCCCGCCACCCCGGATTCATGCTGGGCGACTGGGCATCCGCCAATCACCGTGCCGATGGCGGCTTTGTCGTGCTGGTGCGGGAATTCTTTCCCGCCGGCCTGCGCGGATTGCTGCTGGCGGTGCTGATCTGTGCCGTCCAGTCCACCGTCAGCTCGGTGGTCAATGCGACGGCCGCCATCCTGACCCTGGATATCTATGTGCCGCTGGCCAATCGGGCGGCGACGGAAAAGCAGAAAGTCCGCTTCGGTATCTGGGCCTCGATGGCCGCGATCATCGCCGGCATCGCCATGGCCATCGCCATCAGCCGCATAGACGCGGGCATCTATCAGTATATGCAGACCATCAATGCGCTGGTGGCGCCGCCCTTCGCCGCCATCCTGTGGGTGGGCCTTTTGTGGAAGCGCACCAATGGAGCAGGGGCGATCGCGGCCATCATCGCTGGCTTCGCCTGCGGCATCGGACTGAAGCTCGCTGGTGCCATCTGGGATATGCCGCCCTGGTACTATCCCTTCGGCAACCAGGCGCCGGTCTGCCTGGCGATTTCCATGCTGGCCTGCGTCGCCGGCACCTTGATCCATCCGGTACCCACTCCGGGTACCCAGGAGAACCCGGTGACCTTCTGGAATTCGGGGGAAACTTTGCGGGCCGGGCTGGGCGATAAATGGTACAACAGCGTGGTGCTGTGGGCGGGCCTGTCGCTGGTACTGACCCTTGCCGCCATGCTGGTCTTCTCGCAGCTTTTTTTCACGGGTGCACGATGAACAAGAAAAACCTGTCCGAGCTGGTGATCCGGCAATCGGAATTCAAAGGCGAGATCGGCGTGGCGCGCGCCGACATCACCCCGCCCACCGGAATCTATTCCCGGTCCTGGGGCAGTGCCTTGCATGACGCCGCCGAAGGTATTCACCGCCCGCTGTTCGTCACCAGCATGTTCCTGCGCGGCGGCACCCCAAAGCTCGAACTTTATCTGGTCTGCTTCGATCTGGGCTGGTGGTACGACAATGCCCATGAGCATGAAATTCGCCGCGCCATCGTGGAAAAGGCCGGCATACGCGACGACCAGCTCCTCACCCATATGGGACATACCCATTCCGGGCCCATCACCAATCTGCAGAATCTGGGGCGCAAAGGCGGCCATCTAATCCCGCCCTATCGCGAGAAGATCGTGGAAGGCGCCGTTGCCGTCATCAAGGAATCCAAAGCCAATGTCCAGCCGGCGGTGGCCTCATGGGCGGATGGGCGCTGCAACCTGGCGCGCAACCGCGATCTGGTACTGGACAGTGAGACTTTCCTTTGCAGCGTCAATCCCGAAGGTCCCAGCGACGACACCGTGTTGGTCGGCCGCGTCACCGACATATCGGGCAAGATCATTGCCACCATGGTGAACTACGCCTGCCATCCGGTCTCGCTGGGCGGCGGCAACAAGCTGATCTCGCCTGACTACTACGGTGCCATGCGTGAGGTGGTGGAGCGTGATACCGGTGGTGCGCCCTGTTTCTTTCTGCACGGCGCTTCCGGCGATATGACGCCGCTGCGCAGTTACGAAAGCGATCCGGCCATAGCCGACCAGAACGGCCGCCAACTCGGCTATGCCGCGCTTTCGACCCTGACCGGCATGCTGCCGCCGGAGCAGGAGATCGCCTTCGACCGGATCGAGGATTCCGGTGCGCGGCTGGGCCGCTGGAGCCTCAGATCCAAGCCCGCCAGCACGACCCTGAAGATCACGCGCTCGGAGACCGAGCTTCCGTACGTCAATCTGCCCACCGAGGCCGAATTGCTGGAAGCACTAAAGGATTGCACCGATCGACCGCTGAAGGAACGGCTGGAGCGGCGGCTGATGGTGCGCCGAGATGTCGGCGACGGCACCTCGCGCAAGGTTTCGACCACTCTGGTGCAGATCGGCGATGCCTTCCTGGTGGGCGCGCCAGCTGAACCCTACAGCGCCTATCAGAAGGAAATCCGCGCTCGCTTCCCCGGCCATGCGGTGATGGTGCTCAACATCGTCAACGGCAATGTCGGCTATCTGGCGCCGGCCGAGACTTATGACAAGCCGGGACTCTATCAGATCAAGATTTCCCTGTTCCAGCCCGGCTGCATGGAACAGGTGATCGAAGACACGACCAAGAGCATGAAGGAACTGGAAGCCGCCCATGGATAAGCCCGACTCATCAGAAACGGTGCTGCAGCACAATCGCCGCTACATTCCAGGCGGCATTTCCTCGGTCAACCGCGCCATCGATCCCGCCATCACCTTTGTCAAAGGCGAGGGCGCCTATCTGTGGGACAGCGAAGGCAAGCGCTACATCGATTATCACGCCGGCTTTGCGCCCTATTTCCTGGGGCACAATTTCCGCCCCGTGAACGAGGCGGCGGCAGCGGCTTTGTCCAGTGGTGACAGCCTGTTCGGAGCAGGGCCCTCGATCGCCGAAGGGCAGCTTGCGGAACTGATCTGCGAGCATGTGCCGGCGGCGGAGAAAGTCACCTTGCTCAATACCGGCAGCGAGGCGGATTCCTTCGCCATCCGCATCGCCCGCGCCGTCACCGGCCGCTCGCACATCATCGTGATGCAGGGCGGCTATAACGGCAATCACGACGAGCTGGCCTGCAATGTCTTCAACACGGTGGCCGAAGTCGGCCCGCGCGTCTCGCCGGGTGAATATCCCTTAAGGCCGCTGGGCGCCGGCACCACCATCAACCAGACCCATTTCACCCATGCAGTGAACTATAACGACCTTGAGTCCGTGCGCTATGTTTGCCGCCGGTATCCGGTGGCCGCGCTGATCACCGAACCTCTGTTGCAGAATATCGGGGTGGTGAAGCCCAAGCCCGGCTATCTCGAAGGCCTGCGTGACCTGGCCGACGAGTTCGGCTTCCTCTTGATCTTCGACGAGGTGAAAACCGGCTTCCGTCACGCCGTGGGTGGGTATTCTGAGCTATCCGGCGTCAAGCCCGACCTGGTGGTCTATGGCAAGGCAGTGGCCAATGGCTTCCCGCTGGCGGTGGTGGGCGGCAAGGCGAAGTATATGGACTCCGTCATTGACCCCGATCCTTCACGCCGGCCCTTCGTTGCTGGCACTTATAATGGCCATCCGGTTGCGGTCGCCGCGGCCATCGAGACGGTGCGCTATCTGGTGGCCAACCGGAACGCGATCTATCCCCGCATGGAAGCGATGGGCGCCGCGATCGAAACCGGCATCCTGGATATCTTCAAGCGCCGTGGCATTACGGCTTGCGTCGCCCGCCAGGGTTCGGCCTTCTCGTTCTATTTCATGGAAAAGCCGCCGGCCGACCTTCACGACATCACCGCCAACCACGACTTTACCCGCGACATGGCGCTGCGCCGGGCCCTGATCCAGAGCGGAGTATTTTTCGTGCCCATTGCCACCAAGCAATGCTCGCTGTCCGCGGCCCATAGCGACGCGGACGTGGCTTTCACCTTGGAGCAGTTTGAAGGCGCGGTTGCTGCGGTCTTCTGACCGGGTACAAAAGCGCGCCGGGACGCTATAGTCCCGGCCAAAATCCGCCAAAACGGGCCTCTAGGGGAGACTTTCATGAAACGCATCTGGCTGGCCGCGCTGGCCCTGTCCGGGCTGTCCGGCGTGGTTCTGGCGCAACCCGGCGTGCAGCAGACCAATCCGCAGCTTGCGCCCAACCCTGATCTGCGCATGCCGGCCCGCAAGCAGCAGGCGCCGGTGCCGGCCCTGTTGCAGACCCGGGCGAACGAGATATTCGTCACCGCTTGTTCAGGCTGCCACGGCGCCACCGCCCAGCCCGGCCCCTCGGCGAAAAGCCTTCTCTCCAATGATTTCCTGAACAGCCGCACCGATGCGCAGATCGTGCAGGCGCTGGCCGATGGTCTGCCCAACACCCCCAACCACAAATTCACCACGCTCCTGTTCCCCGACGAGATGGCGCAGATGCCCGCCTATCTGCGCATCCGCGGCGGTATCGTGAATCGCCAGCGGGGCGGGGCGGTGCCCGACATCAGCGGCAAGGACTTCACCACCCAGAAGGCCAGCTTCAAGGTCGAGACTTTGGTGCGCGGCCTGAACCAGCCCTGGGGCCTGGCTTTCCTGCCCGACGGCCGCGCCATCTTCACCGAGCGTTCCGGCCAGCTGCGCTTCATGGACAAGAACGGCAACGCCTCCGAGCCGGTGAAAGGCACGCCGGCGGTGTTCGAGCGCCAGGATGCCGGCATGCTGGATGTGGAGCTTCATCCCGACTACGCCAAGAATGGCTGGATCTATCTGTCCTACACCACCGTGCCGGCGGGCTATCAGGTGGAGCCGGACGAGTTGAAGGCGCCTAACATGTCGGCGCCGACCATGACCTATATCGTGCGCGGCAAGGTCAATGCCAACAATGAGTGGGTGGATCAGCAGATCCTGTTCAATCCGCCGGCGGATTCCTATCGCGTCAGCGCCGACCATTATGGCTCGCGCTTTCTGTTCGACCGCAAAGGCCATTTCTTCTGGTCGATGGGCGAGCGCCACGACATGCAGATGTCGCAGAACCTGGCCTCGCCGCTGGGCAAAATTCACCGGCTGAATGAGGACGGCTCGATCCCGAAGGACAATCCGTTCGTCCATACGCCCGGTGCGCTGGGCAGCATCTGGACCTATGGCCACCGCAATCCCGAGGGCCTGACCTTCGATCCCGCCACGGGCATCTTCTGGGAAACCGAACACGGTCCCACGGGCGGCGATGAAGTCAACATCATCGAGCCGGGCAAGGATTATGGCTGGGGTGTCGCCACCATGGGGCTGGAGCCGGGCATCGGCCGGCTGCACGCCACCGGCATGACCGATCCCATCACCTTCTTTAATCCCTCGATCGGGCCGGCCGGCATCACCTTCTACACCGGCGACCGCTATCCGGGCTGGAAAGGCAATCTCTTCGTCACCGGCATGGTGGGTGAAAAGCTGATCCGCATGGATATCAAGGGCCGTCAGATCGCTGCCCAGGAAACCCTGATCCAGGGCTATGGCCGGATACGCGATGTGGTGCAGGGGCCGGACGGGCTGCTCTATCTGCTGCTGCAGAACATGAATGGCGATCCCAAGGGCGGCTCCATCGTGCGATTGGTGCCGACGAAATAACGGCGCCTAGTCGAGCATCTTCTCCAGGGTAGGAAGCTCGTCGGCTTCCCGCGCCGGCTTGTCCCAGCGGATGCGGTTCACGCGCGGAAAGCGCATGGCGACGCCCGACTTGTGGCGGGTGGAACGTTGCAGGCCCTCGAAAGCGATTTCCAGCACCAGGCCGAAATCGCGATCAGCCCGCACGGAACGTACAGGGCCGAAGCGCTCCACCGTGTTATCGCGTACGAACTTGTCCAGGCGTTTCAGTTCCTCGTCGGTGAAGCCGAAATAGGCCTTGCCCACCGGCGTCAGGCTGCGGTCGCCATTGCTGTCTTCCCGCCAGACCCCGAAGGTGTAATCGGAATAAAAGCCGCTGCGCTTGCCATGGCCACGCTGGGCATACATCAGCACGGCGTCGATCAGGTGCGGATCGCGCTTCCACTTGAACCAGGGCCCCTTGGGGCGCCCCGGTTCGTATACGCTGTCCCAGCGCTTCAGCATCAGGCCTTCCGCCACTTCCGGATCGCCCTTGGGCGGATGGGCGCGAAGTTGCGCCAGTCCTTCCCAGCTTTCGAAAGGCTGCAGCGGCGACAGGTCAATGCGATCGCTTTTCAGCCGCGTCACGAAAATCTCCAGCCGCTTGCGGCGTTCGGCAAAGGGCAGGTCGCGCAGGTCTTCCGCGCCGTCCATCAGAAGATCATAGGCGCGGATGCCAGCCGGAAATTTCTCCATCAGCTTTGTGTCGGCAGTTTTGCGGTTCAGGCGCTGCTGCAGGTCGCCGAAGGGCGCGGCATGGCCGCCACGGAAGATCAGCAGCTCGCCATCGATAACGCCCTGAAAGTCCAGCGCCGCGATCACGTCAGGAAAGGCGGGCGCGACATCCTCGCCGGTGCGGCTGTAAAGCCGGCGCTGGCCGCCTTCATTGGCGGCCTGAACACGGATGCCGTCCCACTTCCATTCCGCGGCATAGTCGTTGGCGTCATAACGCGAAAAGTCGGTCGCCTCATCGATGGCCTGCGCCAGCATAACGGGGCGGAAACGGCCGGGCGTCTCGGCGCTGGGCTTGTCGCTACGCTGTTCCAGCCAGGCAAACAGGTCACCATAAGGCGGGTCTTGGCTGTGCCACACTTCTTCTATCTCGGCGACCGGCACATCGCCCATTTGCGCCAGCGTCTGCTTGGCCAGCCGTGCTGATACGCCGACCCGCAAGCCGCCGGTCAGCAGTTTCAGCAATGCCCAACGGCCGGTGGCATCCAGCGCATCCAGCCAGCGCTCCAGCAGTTGCGGCACCTCACGGCGCGAGGCGCTGCGCAAGCTCTCCACAACTTCCGGCAATTCCGGCTCGCGATTGGCGCCCGGCCTGGCCGGCCAGACCAGCGCCACGGTTTCCGCCAGGTCGCCGACGAAATCGTAGGACAGCGCGAAGAGCTGCGGATCGAGCCGCGCTTCCGCCGCCTTGCGGATGAAGCCGGGCTTGGCGGCATCAAAACTCAGCGCGCCGGTCAGTGAGGCCAGGGCCCAACCGCGCTCCGGATCGGGCGCATTGGAAAGATAGTCGCGCAGCAATGTGAGCTTGGCATTGCGCGCCGGCGTGAAGGCAAGCTGGTCCAGAAGACGGGCAAAAGCCTTCATTCGTCTTCGTCCTCGTAGCCGGCGATTTCCAGCGCTGTGGCTGAGATATCGTTTAACGCCGCCCAGCGCAGCAGCGCCTCTTCGCTGCCATGGGTGATCCAGAGCTCCTCCGGCTTCAGCTCTTGCGCCGTGAAGGTGAGTTCATCCCAGTCGGCATGATCCGACAGCACCAGCGGCAGCTCGACATGACGCTGGCGGGCGCGAGCCCGCACCATCATCCAGCCGCTGGCGAAAGCGGGAATGGGATCGGTAAAGCGCCGCGCCCATTTGTCGGCAATGGCCGATGGCGGCGCCAATACGATCTCGCCGGGCAGGGCATTGCGCGTGTCGTCGGTGGCATGGGCCAGCGAACCCAGCGCCACACCATGCGCTTCATACAGCGCGTTCATGCTCGCCAAGGCGCCATGGACATAAAGCGTCTTGTCATAGCCGGTTTCCCGCAGCAGGCGGATCAGACGCTGCGCCTTGCCCAGGGCATAGACCCCGACCAGATGGGTGCGTTCGGGAAACAGCGTCACCGATTTCAGCAGCTTCGCGGTTTCGTCTTCCGACGGCGGAAAGCGGAATACCGGCAGGCCGAAGGTCGCCTCGCTGACGAACAGATCGCAGGGCACCGGCTGGAAGGGCGGGCAAGTCGGATCGCGGCGGCGCTTGTAATCGCCACTGATCACCGCGGTGCGATCCTTCCAGCGCAGCACCGCCTGCGCCGAGCCCAGCACATGTCCTGCTGGCACCAAGGTAACACTGACACTGCCGCGCGTGACCGCCTCGCCATAGCGCGCGGCCTGGCTGCTGACCGCGAAATCCGCGCCATAGCGCGCCGCCATGATCGCCAGGGTCTCGGGCGTGGCCAGCACTGTGCCGTGACCGGCGCGGGCATGGTCGGAGTGGCCATGGGTGATCACCGCATGGTCCACCGGTTGGGTCGGATCGATGTGAAAGTTCCCGGGCGGACAGTAGAGCCCTTGGGGCGTGTTGCGCAGAAGCTGTCGGAACCCGGCCATAGGGCGGGAACGTGCCAGCCGGCCCCCTGGCTCCGTCAAGGCGTTAAAGGTAACCCATTGTTTTTTCTATCATTGAGATTCTCCAATGCGATTGAAGTTGCAAGTCACTTGCAAATAGGTGGGGGGTGTGGTTTTAGGTTCCTGCCATGTGAGGGACGGCATGCAGGCCAAGCCCGCCAAATCCAAGCCGGTCAAGAAAATCGCCATCGGCGATCTTCTGGAAGGCCGCCGGGAAGCGGTGCTCCTGCACGACGGAGCCGAGTACCGGCTGCGCCTCACCAGCAACGGCAAGCTGATCCTCACCAAATAGATCGGTCGGCCGTCCGACAAAACCGCGTACCAAGCCAGCCCCTTCGCCGACGAGGCCTTCAAGGATGCCAGCCAGGTCCAAAACGCTGAACCTAGAGGGTCCTCAATGTCTGTCTTTTCGTCTTTCAGAACCGTGGCGCTGTCCGGCGCCTCGCTTGGCGCGTTGCTGCTGGCGGCGCCCGCCACGGCCCAGCCCGTGGAGCTTGGACCGGTCTCGGTCAGCGACCAGGCTGACAAGAACGGGCTCAATCACAGCCCGCCTCTGGCGTCCATGCCTTCCGCCAGCATTCAGGACACGCCGCAGTCGGTCAATGTCATCGATTCCGCGACCATGAAACAGCAAGCCGTCACCACCCTGGGCGATGCGCTGCGCAACGTGCCCGGCATCACCATCGCCATCGGCGAGGGCGGCACCCTGGCCGGCGACCAGTTCAAGATCCGCGGTTTTGACGCCAAGGATGACGTCTATCTCGACGGTTTGCGCGATTTCGGCGTCTATGCCCGCGATGCCTTCAACTATGAAGAAATCCAGGTGCTCAAGGGGCCGTCCGGCCTGATGTTCGGCCGCGGCACCACCGGCGGCGCCATCAACACCATCTCCAAAACGCCGTTCCTGAAAGACAGATATTCAGCGGCAATCGAAGGCGGCAATGGCGACCATGTCCGTGCCACTGCCGACCTGAACTACACCCTGTCCGACACCGCCGCGGTACGCGTGAACGCCATGTACACCGATACTGGTGTGGTGGACCGCGACTTCGTCCATGCCATGCGCTGGGGCGTCGCGCCCTCGATTGCGCTGGGCTTGGGCACCGACACCCAGTTCACCCTGTCCTATCTGCACCAGCACACCGACGCGCACCCCGATTACGGTCTGGTGGTGGCGCAGCGCCCCGGCCAGTTGATCGCCGAACCGGTCAGTGAATATGGCGTGCCGCGCAGCAACTATATCGGCCTGACCAGCGACGTGGATCGCAATGATGCCGATATCGTCACCATGAAGATCGCGCATCAGGCGACGCCATGGCTGACCCTCAGCAACGACACCCGCGCGGCCGCTTATGCGCGATATTTCTCCTATAGCTCGACCGACACCTGCGATTTCACGGTCGCGACCAACTTCTGTTCAAGCGTGATCTTTGGCCAGGCAAATCAAAATGTAGCCGTTGGCACGGCCAATCCCTTGACCGCCATGGCCAATATCGGCGGCGGCGGTCCCTATATTCAGAACAGCTGGGGCGTGCAGGACGTCTTCACCGCCAAGGCTGACTACGATGTCGGCGGCTTCCGCAGCGTTACCATCCTGGGCTTTGATGGGTCATACCAAAATGCCGACCGCACGATCTTTGCCTGGAAGCTGCCGACCCCGGCGCAGTATAGCTATCCGCTGGGCGACCACACGGTGAATCGCCGCAATATCGGCGTGCCGTTGTTCAACAACGGGGTGCCACTGAATCCACCGCCGGGCTACGCGCAGATTTACCCGACCGCTGCCACCATCGCCGGGACCAACGATACCGCGACCAGTGTCGTGACCTCGTCTGGCCGTGCCACGGACCTGGCCTTCTTCGCCACGGAACGCTTCTATTTCACCCCGGAAATCTCGGTGATCGGCGGTGTCCGTGTGGACCGCTATGCGCCGACCTTTACCTCGGTCACTGTGGGCACCACGACCACCGGCCCGCAGACCACCACGGCCCGCTCGCCCCAGACCCTGGTCAATCCGCGTGCCGCGTTGGTGTATGAGCCTTCCGAGGACCAGACTTATTACTTCTCCTACGGCAAGTCTTCGGTGCCGCAAGGCACTTCGATCGTGGGTTCGCCCACCCCGATCACCACCGCCAACCAGGGGCTTGATCCGGAACTGAGTGAAACCCTCGAACTGGGCGCCAAGAAAAGCTTCTTCGATGGCGCGCTGGGGCTCAGCGGTGCGCTATTCAAGGTGCTCAAGAGCAATGCCCTGATCACCGATCCGGTCAGTGGCACCACCACCGCCCAGTCGGGCGAACGCGACCGGGTGCAGGGCGTCGAGCTCTCGGCCACCGGTCAGATCACCGACAAGTGGAATGTGCTGGCGGCCTATACCTTCCTGGATTCCAAGGTGACCAGCGACAATTTCTGCAACACCACCACGCTGCTATGCGCCCCCAATCCCTACACCATCGGCACCCAGGTGATCTTCGTGCCAAAGAATGCGGCGTCCTTCTGGACGTCCTACAAGCTGGACGACTTCGTGCCCGGCCTGGGGCTGGGCGGCGGCGTCGTCTATCAATCCAAGCTGTTCGTGCGCAACACCACGGCCGGCACTGCACCGGTCGCCACCGGCCTGTCGCGCATCGCCGTTATTCCCCGCACCCTGGAATTCGATGCGGTGGCGACCTACGACATCGAGAAGTTCCACTTCCAGTTCAACGTCAACAATATCGCCAATGAACTGAACTACACCCAGATCTTCGGCAACCGCGGCACGCCGTCGGCGGGACGCACCTTCATCTTCTCGGTGGGGGTCGATCTCTAATGTCGTGGTATATAGAGATCACCCGAATTTCGGAATCGGGACACTAGCCCATGATGGTCCACATCCCCAATCTGCTTTGCGGCGAACAGGTCGCGCATATGCGCGGCGTGCTGTCGGGAACCGATTGGGTGGACGGCAAGGTGACGGCCGGTGCGCAATCGGCCGGCGCCAAGCATAACCTGCAGGTGCCGGAGAATGCGCCCGCGGCCCGCACGCTTGGCGACATGATCCTGACCGCGCTGGGCCAGAATGAGCGGTTCAACTCCGCGGCGCTGGCGCTGCGCGTCTTCCCGCCTTTGTTCAATCGCTACGACCAGGGCATGAATTTCGGAGCGCATATCGACAACGCCATCCGTTTCGTGAAAGGCGCGAGCCAACCCATTCGGGTGCGCACTGACATGTCGGCGACCCTGTTCCTCACCGATCCGGATGATTATGACGGCGGCGAGCTGGTGATCGAAGACACGTTCGGCAGTCACCAGGTCAAGCTGCCCGCGGGCGATCTGGTGGTCTATTCCGCCACCAGCCGCCATCACGTCACGCCGGTGATCCGCGGCAGCCGCTGGTCGTCCTTCTTCTGGATTCAGAGCATGATCCGCGACGAAGCCGCGCGGACCATGCTCTTCGAACTGGACAACGCCATTCAGAGCCTGCGCAAGCGCCTGGGTGATAGCGAGGAAGTCGTGTCGTTGACGGGGCTTTATCACAATCTGGTCCGCCGCTGGGCCGACGCATGAGGATCTCATGAGCTTTGCAACCGTCCGTCGCACCTTGTTCACCGTCCATATGTGGGTGGGGTTGGTGCTGGGCCTCTTTCTGGCGGCGCTGGGGCTTTCCGGCAGCGTGCTGGTTTATGACGATGCGTTCGCCAGCCTTCTGGATCGTCCGCCCCAGGCCCTGACGGCCGGCATGCCGCTGCCGCTCTCCATGATCCAGAGCATCGCGCGCGACGCCGCGGAGCAGAAGGGCCTTCAGGGCGGGCAGATGCAGATCATCCTGCCCGAAAAGCCGCTGCAGCCGATCATAGTGCGGCTGGGCGGGATTTCGGTGATGGGAAACATGCCGGGCATGAACGGGCAACGTCCCCGCGGTGGTGAAAGGCGCGAGGGTGCGCAAGGCGGCGGCCGCGCCGGCGGGTTGCAGCTCTTCATCGACCCGGTGTCGGGCGAAGTGCTGGGCAGCCGCAGGGCGGCAGCGCCCGGACTTCTGATTTTCGCCCACCAGTTGCACGGCAATTTCCTGATGGGCCGCGAGGGCCGCACCTATGCGGTGGGCTGGCTGGGTGTGGCCATGTGCATCCTGGGCCTGTCCGGTCTTGTGCTGTGGTGGCCGAAGAAGGGTCAGTGGAAATACGCCTTCAAAGTGCGCAGCACCGCCACGGGCCTGCGTTTTCATCGTGAACTGCACGCCGCCACCGGCATCTGGATTTTCATCGTCTTCCTGGCGGTCAGCTTCTCCGGTGTGGTGATCGCCTGGCCGCAAACCTTCGGCATGCCGAACGGGCGTGGCAATGTGCCGAGTGTCGAGCCGGCCGAGGGCCGCCGCCTGGGCGCGACCGAAGCGGTGATCGCCGCCCAGCGCGCCGTGCCGGGCCTGCAGCCACGCAGCGTCACCATTCCGGCTGCGGCCGACCAGCCGATCAGCGTCAGCTATCTCAGCCATGACGCTATCGCCGCCACCGCTTACGTCGATCCTTATCGCGGCACGGTGCTGAGCGTACGCGATCCCTCGGGCAGCTTCATGGCCTGGATGCGGCCGGTGCATCAGGGTTCGCTGGGCGCGGTGTGGAAATTCCTGGTCTTCCTGTCGGGGCTGGTGCCGACCCTGTTCGTGGTCACCGGCGTGGTGATGTGGGCCAAGAAACGCCAGCGCCATGTGCCGATGAGCGAGCCGTTGTCTGAAGACCTGGAAGGAGAACCGGCATGACGGTTTCCTATTCGCTGCACGCCTTCGAAAAATCGCGGGCTCTCCGCATCGAGCGCGAAAATCTGCCGGAGCGTGACCGGCTGGTCAGTATCGCCGTCACCATCGCTGTGCATGTGCTGATCGCGATCGCCGCCCTGACCACGGTGCAGGTGGTGCGTCCGAAGGTGATGCAGGAACTGTCGGTCCAGATCACGCCGGAGCGGCCCAAGCCGCTGGAAGAGCCCAAGGAGCTGCCCAAGCTCACCCCGCCCGTGCCGATGACGGCGCCCGTGCCGGAAGTGGTGATCCAGACGGCTCCGCCGCCTCCGGTTATCGCTCAACCACCGATCGCCGCGCCTGTCATGCCGCAGGCGGCGCCCGCGCCTGTAACCGCGCCGCAGGGCACCGGCGAGGGCCGTGACGGTTTCCTGGCTCGGTTGCTGGCCCAGCTCAACCGGGTGAAGCAATATCCCCGCGCCGCCCGCCAGGCCCGCATCGAGGGCGTGGTGATGCTGCATTTCGTGATGGACGCGCAGGGAAAGCTGGTGAGCTTCGAAATCGCCAAGTCCAGCGGCCGTCCCGTGCTGGACAACGAGGCTTTGGCCCTGATCCAGCGGGCGCAGTTGCCGGCGCTGCCGGCGGGCTTTCCCACCAGCACCCTGGATGCGGTGGTGCCGATCCAGTTTTCGCTCAACAGCTGATCAGGCCGCGGCCAGCGCGCGGGGCGTGGCTTTCTCGGCCACTTTGGTCATGAAGCGGGCGCTATCGATCAGCGTGCGCTCGTGAAAACCTGAACCGATCAGGCCGCAGACGTCGAAACAGTCCACCCGGAAACGCAGGGTGCGGCCCTTCACTTCGATCAGTTCGACATGGGCGGTGACCTTCATGCCCTTTGGCGTGGGCGCAACATGGCTGAGATAGACATGGGTCCCGACCGTTGTCTCGCCGTCCGGCAGCCATGGCTGCAGGGCCTCGATGCAGGCCCATTCCATGAACCCGACCATGAAAGCGGTGGCGAAGACCGGGGGCAGGTCGGCAAAGGCGGGGAAATCCCGCGCAAAGGCCGTCACCAGCAGCCGCTCATTGACCTGAAGCGACACGCTGCGGGTGATGCCGGGAATGATATCGCTGTTCATGTCCTGCTCCTCCTTTTGGTTCAGTGACCGGCCTGGGTCATGTCCACGGCGCGGCTGGGCCTGGGCGCCAGCCAGATGACGAAGGCGGCGAGCAAGAAGGCGAGCGCCACAACGAACATCAGCTGATTGGTGGCGATCATCACGCTCTGGCCCTGCACCATGTTGTTGATCTGGCTGACCGCCGCATCATGGCTGAAGCCCGTGCTGGTCAGGGTGTGCATGGTCTCGCCGTTGCGGTCGGTCAGGCCCGCCAGTTCCGCATGCGCATAGGTGGTCTTGTCGTCCCAGGCGGTGGTGACCAGCGAGGTGGTGATGGCACCTGACATGGTGCGCAGGAAGTTCTGCAGGCCTGCGCCCGAGGCGGTCTCCCGCTCCTCCACGCTGCCCAGCGCCAGCGCGGTCAGCGGCACGAAGAACAGCGGCAAGCCGATGCCCATCAGCACCAGCGGCACGGCGATTTGCCAATAGGTCACGCCGTTGGTGAGGCCGGTGCGCAGGAAGGTGACAAAGGCGATCCAGACCAGCCCGCCAAAAACCAGGCGGCGGGGATCGAGCTTCTTGCCCATCAGCATGCCCGTGATGGGCGCCACAAGCACGGCGCAAACGCCGCTCCAGGCCGTGGTCATTCCCGCCCAGGTCGAGGTATAGCCCATATAGCTCTGCAGCCAGAGCGGCGTCAGCACATTGGCGCCAAACATGGAGCCGTAGCCCAGGCTGAGGGTGAAGACCGAGGCGGTGAAGCCACGATGGCGGAAGACGCGCAGATCCACGATGGGATTGTCGTCTGTCAGCTCCCACATCAGGAAGGCCAGGAAACCGATCAGGGCGATGGCGGCGAGGGCGCGGATTTCCACCGAAGCAAACCAGTCATGGTCCTTGCCGATGTCCAGCATGATCTGCAGCGCACCGACAAAGACGATCAGCAGCACCAGGCCGACGATGTCGATCGGCGCCTTGACCTTTTCGGTCTCGAAGCGGCGCAGCAGGCGGCGGATCACCGGGGCGCAACCCAGCGCGATCGGCACGTTGATGAAGAAGATGAAAGGCCAGGCCAGGTTGTCGCAGATGCTGCCGCCCAGGATCGGGCCCAGCACCGGCGCCACCAGGGTGGTCATGGCCCACAGCGCCATGGCAGCGGGCGCGCGCTCTTTCGGAAAGACGCGCAGCAGCAAGGTCTGAGACAGCGGCATCAGCGAGCCGCCCGACAGGCCCTGCATGATCCGGCCGAACACCAGCATTTCGAGCGAGGTCGAGACGCCGCACAAGGCGGAAAAGACGCCGAACATCATCATAGCGGTGGTGAAGACGCGCACCGCGCCGAAGCGCCCCGCCAGCCAGCCGGTCAGCGGCACCAGGATCGCCTCGGCCACGGAATAGGAGGTGATCACCCAGGTGCCCTGGCTGGCGCTGATGCCCAGGCTGCCGGCGATGCTGGGCATGGAGACATTGGCGATGGTCATATCCAGCACGGCGATGAAGTTGGCCATGGCCAGCATCACGGCGGCGAACCACAGCATCGCGCCGCTGAGCGGCGCGTCAGCCTGTTGCGCGTTGGTCATGGCTAGTTCGCGCGCCCAGTATTGGCGGTATCGATGGTGGCGGTCATGGAGAGACCGACCCGCAGCGGATGCGCCGCCATCTCGGCCGGATCGAGCGCGACACGCACGGGCACCCGCTGCACCACCTTGATCCAGTTGCCGGTGGCGTTCTGCGCCGGAATGATGGCGAAGGCCGAACCGGTGCCGCCGCCCATGCCGGCGACCTTGCCGTGATAGACGATCCGGCTGCCGTAAAGATCGGAAGTCAGTTCGACCGGCTGGCCCACTTCAACCTGCTTGAGCTGGCCTTCCTTGAAGTTGGCATCCACATAGGCCTGGGCGATGGGCGTGACGGTCATCAGGGTCTGGCCCGGCTGCACGGTCTGGCCGACCTGCGCCTTGCGCTGGGCGATGATGCCGTCGATCGGGGCGCGGATGACGGTGCGCGACAGATCCAGCTTTGCTTTTTCCAACGCGGCGCGGGCGGCCAGGGTCTCGGGGTGATCGGCAACGCCAACCCCGCGCACCAGCTCGGCCTGGGCCTGCAGGGTTTCGCGCGCCGCCGTCAGATTGGCCTCGGCTGCCGCCGCTGCCGCCCGCGCGGTGGTGAGTTGCTCGCGTGAGATGGCGCCGCTTTCCGACAAGGTCACGCGCCGGCCATAATCCTCGGCGGTGCGCGTGGCGTCGGTCTCGCGCGCCGTGACGGTGGCCGCGGCGGCCGCGCGCTGGGCGTAATATTGGCTGACATGCTGCAGGGTGTGCTGATAGTCGGCTTGCGCACGCGCCAGGGTGATGCGCGCATCGCTGGGGTCGATCACCGCCAGCACATCGCCCTTGTGCACCATCTGGGTGTCATCCACCGCGACCCTGGCGATCGGGCCTGTCACCTGGGAATTGATCTGGGCCACCGAGGCGCCGACATAGGCATCGTCGGTGGTGACGTAATGAGAAGCGACGAGGGTGTGATAGGCGCCATATCCGGCGCCGGATAAAAGAACCCCCGCGGCCAGGCCCGTCAGCAGGCGCCAGCGCAATCGGGTCTTGCGCGCCGGCCGCACCGGGCCGGGCTCAAAAGCCAGAGAGTCTGCGGTGATGTCGGTCATGGCTGGTCCCCTCTTCTTAAAAGGAAAGAAACGATATCTTTTCTTTAAACGAAGCGGAAAGAAACACTTTCTTTTCTTTGCGTCAAGCGCTAATTTGGCCGCGTGACGCGATTTTTCATAAGGCTCTGAAATGCAGAAGAAAAAGCCGGCCAAAGTCCCCACCAAGCCCAAAGGTGGTCCGGGCCGTTTGACCTCCGAAGAGGCCGCCCGCCTGCCGGACCGGCTGCTGGATGCGGCCTTGGAGCTGTTCAACGCCCAAGGCTATGCCGCCACCAGCATGGAGCAGATCGCCCGCCGGGCAGGGGCTTCCACTAAGACGCTCTATGCCCGCTTTGCCGACAAGCCTGCGGTGGTGCAGGCGGTGGTCAACCGCATCATAGAGGCGTCTTTAAAAGCAGCCGGCGCGGCCACGCCCGATCCCGGCCGTGATCCGCGGCGCTTTCTGATCGGCCTGGGGACCGAAATCGTCACAAATATTGGCCAGGCTGGCGCCGGACTGATCCACATCGCCCTGTCGGAAGCCCGCCACTCGCCCGTTATCGCCCGCATGTACAACGCGACTCTCGGGCGGGGCCGCGGACTGTTGCGCGGTGCGCTGGAGGAATGGCATGGCGCGGGCCTCCTGCCGGACCTCAAGGATCCGGAGATGGCGGCGGTGGTGTTGCTCAGCATGCTGACCGACATGGCCCGAATCCGCACCGCCATGGGAGAATCAATGAGCGAGAAGGAAATCGCCGCCTATATTCCCTATGCCACCGATGTTTTCCTCAAAGGCCTGGGTTATCCGCCAAAGAAATAGGCCATTGGCCCCCGTAAAAAGCGGCGTTAAGCTTCGGGAAAACAACAGGGGAGTTTCATGGAAAACGGATCACGCCGCGGCCTTTTGAAGAACAGCGCCAAGGCTGCGGCCGCAGCGGCAGCGGGTGTCGCGCTGACGGCGAAAAGCGCTGAGGCCCAGCCCAAGATGGAAAAGCGCTCGCCCTATCCGGCGCCCAATCCGCCTCCCACCAGCAAACCGATGTTCTCGCGCGCCGTCGCTTACGGCAACATGCTGTTCCTGGCGGGCGTGGGCTATCACAAAGAAGGAGACATCGAGGTCCACACCAAGGGCGTGCTGGATGAGATCAAGAAGAACCTGGAAGACGCCGGGTCTTCGCTGACGAAATGTCTGAAGGTCAGCGTCTTCCTCGCCGACCTGAAGGACTATGACCGCATGAACGCGGTCTATCGCACTTACGACTGGGGCACCCCGCCGCCGGTGCGCACCACCACGGCGGCCGCGGGCGTTCCCGGCAATTCGCTGATCGAAATCGACGTCATCGCCTATATCTGAAGGAGCGCGAGCCCATGGGTCTGTTTGGAAAATGGTCGCGACGTGACCTTCTGAAAAGCTCCGGCGCGGTGGCCGGTGCGGCGGCGGTGCCTCTCGCCGCCAGCAGCGGCAGTGCGCAAGCTGCAGTGTCAATGCCCTCACTCAACGGGCGGGAGCCGGACAATATCTTCAGCCGCATCGGCGTTCGGCCGATGGTCAATGGGCGTGGCACCTACACCATCATCTCCGGCTCGCGTTCCCTGCCGGAGGTCAAGCGCGCCATGTTCGAGGCCTCCCATTATTACGTCCAGCTGGACGAGATGATGGACGGTGTCGGTGCGCAGCTCGCCAAGCTGACTGGGGCCGAATGGGGCATCATCACCAATGGCGCGGAGGCGGCCATTTGCCTGGCCACCATCGCCAGCATTGCCGGCAGCGATGTCGAGAAGTGCCAGGGCCTGCCTTACGTAAAGGCCAAGGACCAGGTCATCATCCCCAAATATTCTCGCAATCCCTATGATCTGGGCGTGCGCATGGTTGGCGCGGAAGTCGTGGAGGTGGAAACGCCCGAGGAGATGCGGGCCAAGATATCGCCCCGTACCGCCATGATCTATGTGATGTCGTCTCCGCGCGCGGAAAAAGACCGGCTCAATATTCCCGCCATCATCGCCATCTCCAAGGCGACGGGCGTGCCCGTGCTGGTCGATGCGGCGGCGGAAGAGCCGCTTAATCCCAATCCGCATCTGTCGCGCGGCGCCACGCTGGTCTGCTATTCGGGCGGCAAGTGCCTGCGGGGACCGCAATCCTCCGGCCTTCTCCTGGGCAACAAGCAGTTGTGCAAGGCTGCCTATTTCCAAGCCGCGCCCCATCACGCCTATGGCCGGGCGCTGAAATGCAGCAAGGAAGAGACCATGGGCCTCTTGGCCGCCGTGACCCAGTGGTACAAGCGCGACCATGCCGCCGAGCAGAAGATGTGGCTGGGCTGGATGCAGAATATCGAAGCGCGCCTGAAATCGCTTCCTTCCACCAGCTTCGAATATCTCGAACCGGAGGATCTTTCCAACAAGGCGACGCGCCTGCGCGTGCATTGGGACGCCAAGGTGGTGGGCATCACCGGCACCGAACTGGCGGCCAAGCTCGATGCCGGCACCCCGCGCATCCTGCTGGATGGCGGCAGCGGCAGACGCCCCGACCAGATGGCCAGTTCGATCACCATCATGCCGTACATGATGGATCCGGGCGAAGATAAGGTCATCGCCGATGCCATGTACGCGATCATGAGCAATCCCGGCCATTACCCCGATCCGGCGGTGCCGCCAGGCGGGCCCGCCGCCATTGGAGGGGGCTGGTTGGTCAACGTGGAATATCCTCTCGGCAAGGGCAACCAGACCTTCACCCTGAACCAGACCGGCGGCGACATCGCCGGCATGCATCACGGCGAACTCTATAATGGCCAGTTGCGCGGCACAGTGCGCGGCGACCAGGTGGAGTTGCGTACCGTCATGGATGTGCCGGGTAACGCCATACATTGGACGTTCAGCGGTACCCACCAAGGTGATCGAATGTCAGGCACCGCGGATATGGGCGAATACGGCCCCGCCCGCTGGTCGGCGGTCCGGGCATGAGACAGGCTTTGATGTGCAGCGCCTTTCTGGCGCTAATGGCGGGAACGGCCAACGCCCAGCTGCCAGCTTATGACCTGCTGCTGCGCGGCGGCCATGTCATCGATCCGAAGAACCGTATCGACGGGACGATGGATGTCGCCATCAAGGACGGCCATATCGCCAAGGTGGCGCCCAATCTCAAATCCACGGACGCGATCAAGACCATCGATGTTCGCGGCCTGGTCGTCACGCCGGGCCTGATCGACCTGCATACCCACAACTATACCGGCACGGGCGAGCGCGATTCCTATGCCGGCGACCTCAGTGTCCGGCCGGATGGCTTCACCTTCCGCACCGGCGTCACCACCGTGGTGGATGCAGGCTGTTCGGGCTGGCGCAACTTCGAGGATTTCAAAGACCGGATCATCGACCGCTCCAAGACCCGCATATTGGCGATGCTCAATATCGTGGGCAAAGGCATGCGCTCCGGCAATATTCAGCAGGACACCAGCGACATGGACGGTGAGGCCACCGCAAAGATGGCGCTGAAGTATCCGGGCGTGATCGTCGGCATCAAGACCGCGCATTTCAATGGTCCGGAATGGAAACCGGTGGAGCAGGCGGTGATTGCCGGCACCAGGGCCAACATCCCCGTGATGGTGGACTTCGGCGCCGACCGGCCAACCCGTCCGCTTTATGACCTGCTGACCAAGAAGCTGCGGCCGGGCGACATCTACACGCATATGTATTCAGGCCTGCGCCATGAGCAGGATCCTGTGACCAAAGGTCCCCAGAAGGGCATGATCGAAGGTCGCGCCCGCGGCGTCTTCTTCGATGCCGGCACGGGCGGCGGCAGTTTCAAATGGTCGCTGGCGATCCCTTTCATCAAACAGGGCTTCAAACCGGACTCTCTGTCCACCGACCTGCATGTCGACAGCATGAACAGCGCCACCAAGGACCTGCTGAATGTTGCCAGCAAGTTCATGGCGATGGGGCTCAGCCTGCAGGAAGTGGTGGCCGAAATGACGTCACATCCGGCACACGAGATCCGCCATGAAGAACTGGGTAACCTGTCGGTCGGCTCGGTAGCGGATGTGGCGGTGCTGCGGGTGGAGAAAGGCCATTTCGGTTTCACCGACATGGTCAATGCCCGCTTCGACGGCACCCAGAAGCTGGTGGATGAAATGACCATCAAGGATGGCAAGATCGTCTATGACCTGAATGGTATGGAAGCCCTGCCGTGGGATGCGCCGCAGGGCGATATCTCGCAGGACAGGCGCTGGACGTCTTGGCCGCGGCCGGTTCCCAAACCTACCGATGGTGTGTTGCTGCATTAGCGCAAAAACGAGAACGGCGGGGAACTAGACTTTCGCCTGTCCTCGCCGTTCTTTGTGCTATCGATCTCTCAACCGACAGGCACGAAGAGATAACGTCAGCGCCATCGGCCTGTTCCTTGCGGGTCAGAATACTTTGCTCTAGGGAACTGGTGTTCCGGTTCCAGGACACCAGATGATGCTGCCCGGATGATGCTAGAAGGCGAATACGACTATATCATCGCTGGCGCCGGCTCGGCCGGCTGCGTGCTGGCCAATCGCCTTTCCGCCGATCCCAGAAGCCGCGTGCTGCTGCTGGAAGCCGGTGGTTATGACGACTGGATCTGGTTTCACATTCCGGTCGGTTATTTGTACCTGATCGGAAATCCGCGCAGCGACTGGATGTTCGAAACGGACGCGGAAGCCGGCCTGAACGGCCGTAAGCTGAACTATCCGCGCGGCAAGGCGATCGGCGGCTCCTCCAGCATCAATGCCATGCTCTCCATGCGCGGCCAGGTGGGCGATTATGACCATTGGCGCCAATTGGGCCTGACGGGCTGGGGCTGGAGCAATGTGCAGCCGGTGTTCCGCGCATTGGACCGGCATTTCCTGGGCGACAGCGAGCATCACAGTTCGCGTGGCGAGCTTGCAGTGGACCTGCCGCGGGTGCGCTGGGAGATCCTGGATTCCGTCATCGACGCGGCCGAGGAGATCGGCATTCCCAGGTCGGCCGATCCGAACACCGGCGACAATGAAGGCAGCTATTATTTCCACGTCAACCAGAAGCGCGGCCGGCGCTGGTCGGCGGCGCGCGGCTTTCTGAAGCCGGTACTCCACCGCCCCAATCTCAGGTTGGTGACGGATGTGGCGGTGGAGCGTGTGCTGTTTGACGGCAAGCGCGCGGCAGGCGTGCGTTACCGCCAGGGCAATCAGGTCTTCGACGCGCGGGCCAAGGGCGAAGTCATCCTGTCGTCGGGCGCCATCGGCTCGGTGCAAATATTGCAGCGCTCCGGCATCGGGCCGGGCGGATGGCTGAACCAGGCGGGCATTCCCGTCCTGCATGCGCTGGAAGGGGTGGGGCGGAATCTGCAGGACCATCTGCAACTGCGCGCCATGTACCGCGTCAGCGGGGTGAAGACGCTCAACGAGGTCTATTATTCCCCGCTGGGCCGGCCGCTGATGGGCCTGCAATATGCGCTGCTCAGGCGAGGGCCCATGACCATGGCGGCGTCGCAATTGTGCGTGCTCACCCGTTCCGATCCCTCGCAAGAGCGCGCCAATGTCCAGTTCCACGTCCAGCCTTTGTCGCTGGACCGTTTCGGCACGCCGTTGCACCGCTTTCCCGCCATCACAGTCAGTCCCTGCAATCTGCGCCCCACCTCCCGCGGCACGGTGCGGATAGCCTCGGCCGCGATGGATGCGCGGCCGCAGATCGCGCCCAACTATCTTTCCACCGACGAGGACCGCCGCATCGCCGCCGACTGCATTCGCCTGACCCGGCGCCTGATGCGGCAGCCGGCGCTGGCCCGCTATAGCCCTGAAGAATTCCGCCCCGGACCCGATATCTCCGACAGCGATTCAGATTTGGTCCGTGCGGCTGGCGATATCGGCACCACCATCTTCCATCCTGTCGGCACGGCGAAGATGGGGCTGGCCAGCGATCCGGGCGCGGTGGTGGATGAACGCCTGCGGGTGCACGGGCTTCAGGGCTTGCGGGTGATCGATGCGTCGGTGATGCCGACCATCACCTCCGGCAACACCAACACCCCCACCATCATGATCGCCGCTAAAGGCAGCGAGATGGTGATCGAGGACGGGAAGAGGTCTTGAACTCAACACACCATGATGGCAGCGCGGGCGACGCCAATTATGGGTGCATTGGGGTAGGCTATGCACGCTTCCGCCAACCCGATCCCAGAATTGCCGCCGCCATTCATGCGAAGCTGGCTGGGGCCGCAAGTGTCTTGAACGTGGGCGCAGGGGCTGGGTCCTACGAGCCGAACGATCTCAAGGTCACGGCGGTCGAACCATCTGTCACCATGCGCGCCCAGCGGCCGCCAAACCTGTCGAGAGCCATTGACGCGCGGGCTGAAGCATTGCCTTTCGAGGATAACAGCTTCGATGCGGCTATGGCTCTCGTCACGGTGCATCAATGGTCGGACCTGCGGTCTGGCCTGAAGGAATTGAGGCGGGTTACACGGGGGCAGGTGCTGGTTATGACATCAGACCCTGACGCTCTCCGGCGTTTTTGGCTTCGCCGATATGCGCCTGAGGTGATTTCAGTGGAGGCCGGCCGCATGCCGCCGCTGGCGCGAATTCTGGAAGGCCTGGGGGGCAGGGGAGAAGTTATCGATATCCCCATCCCCTTCGATTGCCGCGACGGCTTCAACGAGGCTTATTATGGCCGTCCTGAATGTCTCCTCGAACCGGCTGCGCGGCTCGCCTGTTCGTCCTGGAGTTTCATCGACGGCGCGGCCACGGCGCGCTTCGAGGCAGCGCTCGGAGCCGACCTGGCCAGCGGTGCTTGGGACGCCGAGTGGGGCCCATTGCGTACCGCGCCGGAATTCGATGGCTCGCTCCGCCTGGTCATTTCTTGGCCGAGCTGAACTTCGTCCACAAGCCAAGGCGAGCGGCCGGTCAGGCCCCTAGGTCACTGGCGCGGGATTAAATAAAACAAGATCATTGTGCAGGCCCCATTTGTCGGCCCAGACCTGCTTGCGACCGCTGGCCACGTCCAGCATCAGGTGGAACAGTTCCCAGCCGACCTGCTCGATGGTCTTCTCGCCGGTGGCGATGGGCCCCGCATCCAGGTCGATCAAATCGTTCCAGCGCTTGGCCAGCTCGCTGCGGGTGGCGACCTTGATCACCGGCACGGCGGACAGGCCATAAGGCGTGCCGCGGCCGGTGGTGAAGACATGCAGGTTCATGCCGGAAGCAAGCTGCAAGGTGCCGCAGACAAAATCGCTGGCAGGCGTGGCGGCGAAGACCAGGCCGCGCTGGCGCACCTTCTCGCCCGGCTTGAGCACCGCATTGATGGTGCTGGTGCCGGACTTGGCGACCGAGCCCAGCGACTTCTCGATGATGTTGGAAAGCCCGCCCTTCTTGTTGCCGGGCGTGGTGTTGGCGCCGCGATCCACCTGGCCCTTGGCCAGATAATCGTCATACCAGTTCATTTCCTGCACCAGCTGTTCCGCCACTTCTTTCGTGGCGGCGCGCGGGGTGAGGAGATGGATGGCGTCACGCACTTCGGTGACTTCCGAGAACATCACCGTCGCCCCGGCCCGCACCAGAAGATCGGCGCAGAAACCGAGAGCCGGATTGGCGGTCAGGCCGGAGAAAGCATCGCTGCCGCCGCACTGCATGCCCACGATCAGTTCGGCAGCCGGCACGGTTTCGCGTTTTCTTTCGTTCAGAACCTTCAGCCGGGCTTCCACCCGTTCCAGGATGCCGTCGATCATGGCGCCGAAGCCGACAAAGGCCTCGTCCTGCAGCCGCAAGATGCCCCCCTTGCTCTCATCCGGCAGCAGACGTTCGGGCACCAGCTTCTCGCAGCCCAGGCCGACCACCAGCACTTCGCCGCCGAAATTGGGATTCTTGGCCAGGTTCTGCAGGGTGCGGATCGGCACCACCGCCGCCGGCGCGTTGATGGCGACGCCGCAGCCATAGGCATGGGTCAGCACCACCACGTCATCCACATTGGGATATTGGGGCAAGAGCTCGGCCTTGATGCGCTTGAGCGCGAATTCCATGGTGCCGGCGACGCACTGCACGCTGGTGGAGATGGCCAGGATATTCTTGGTCCCCACCGTGCCGTCGGCGTTGCGATAGCCCTCGAAGGAGTAGCCGGTCAGCGGCTCCAGCGCGGGGGCGGGGCGCGTCGCCATCTCCAGTTGGTCCAGTGGCGGGGCGCTGCCCATCACCACATTGTCCTCATTGACCCAGTCGCCGCGCTTGATGGGCCCGCGGGCTTTGCCGATCACCTCGCCATAGCGGATGATGTCGCCGCCATCGGCGATATCGGCCAGCGCCACCTTGTGGCCTTGCGGCACGAAATGATTCAGCGTCAGACCGTCTGGGAACGCCGTGCCGGCGGGCAGCCCCAGTGCATTGACCACGATCGCCACATTGTCGGAGCTGTGCACCTGGATGCGGCGGGGCGTTTCATGCGGCTTGTTCTGGATGTTCATGACCCGATTATAGCGGCGCTTAGCGCACCAGACAGGGCTTTTTGGGGTCGAATTTCCACCCCGGGATCAGGAACTGCATGGCTGCGGCGTCATCGCGGGCGCCCAAGTCCAGCGATTTGTAGACGCCGTGCGCCTTCTCGACCTCGGCCATGTCCAGCTCAACGCCCAACCCGCCTTGCGCCGGAACGGCGACCAGGCCGCCCTTGATCTTGAACGGCTCCTTGGTCAGGCGCTGGCCATCCTGCCAGATCCAGTGTGTGTCTATGGCGGTAATGTTGCCCGGCGCCGCGGCCGCCACATGCGTGAACATGGCCAGCGACACATCAAAATGATTGTTGGAATGACTGCCCCAGCGCAGGCCGCGGTCGTTGCACATCTGGGCGACGCGCACGCTGCCGGCCATGGTCCAGAAATGCGGATCGGCCAGGGGGATGTCCACCGAGCTCAGATCAAAGGCATGCACCAGCTGGCGGAAGTCGGTGGCGATCATGTTGGTGGCGGTGGGAAGGCCGGTGCCGCGGCGAAATTCCGCCATGATCTCGCGCCCCGAATAACCACCTTCGGCGCCGCAGGGGTCTTCGGCATAGGCCAGCACGTCGCCGCGCCCCTTGCATAGGCCGATCGCTTCCTTCAGCGACCAGGCGCCGTTGGGATCGAGTGTGATGCGCGCCTTGGGGAAGCGCCTGGCCAGCGCTTCGATCGCCTTCATCTCCTCGGCGCCCGCCAGCACGCCGCCCTTGAGCTTGAAGTCGTTGAAGCCATAGCGCTGATAGGCGGCTTCGGCGATGCGCACAATGGCGTCTGGGGTCAGGGCTTCCTCGTCGCGCAGCCTGATCCAGTCGTCACCCTTCTGATCGCCGCGATAGGGCAGGCTGGTCTTCTTGCGGTCGCCGATGAAGAAGAGATAACCCAGCATCTCCACCGCATCGCGCTGCTGGCCTTCGCCCAGCAGCGCCGCCACCGGCACACCCAGATGCTGCCCCAGAAGATCGAGCAGCGCGCATTCCACCGCCGCCTGGACATGCACCGTGGTGCGCAGATCGAAGGTCTGCAGCCCGCGGCCCCCGGAATCGCGGTCGGCAAAGCGGCGACCAACCTCGCCCAGCACATTCTTCCAGGTACCAAGGCCCTTGCCGATCACCAGATCGCGTGAGTCCTCCAAAGTTTGGCGGATCTTTTCGCCGCCCGGCACTTCGCCAACACCGGTATTGCCGGCGCTGTCCTTCAACACCACCAGATTGCGGGTGAAAAAGGGCGCATGGGCGCCCGACAGGTTCAGCAGTATGCTGTCCTGGCCCGCCACGGGAATGACCTGCATCTCCGTGACGCGCGGTGCGCCGGTGACGTGACTGTTCATGGAAGTCCTTGCTTAAGCGGCTTTCAGCACCACGCGCTTGATCTCGCCGGTGATGAAACCATAGCTGATCATGGCGACGACGGAATGAGCGAACAGGAAGACCAGCGCCATGGTCCAGTCATTGTTGGTGGCCTGCAGGATGTAGCCGATCACGATGGGGGTGAAGATGCCCGCCGCGTTGCCGAACAGGTTGAAGACGCTGCCCGCCAGCCCGGTGGCCTCGCGCGGTGCCGCGTCGCTCATCACCGCCCAGCCCAATGCCGCCACACCCTTGCCGAAGAAGGCGACAGACATGAACAACATGATCATGGCCTGGCTGTCCGTATAGTTGCAGGCCAGAATGGCACACGAGATCACCAGCCCGATGATGATCACCGTCTTGCGCGCCGGCGACAGGCCCATGCCGCGCTTGAGCAGATAATCAGACACCATGCCGCCCAGCACGCCGCCAACAAAACCTGCGATGGCGGGACCGGTGGACATGAAGCCGGCCTTGACCAGGCTCATGTGCCGCGCCTGGATCAGATAGAGGCCGAACCAGGTGGCATAAAAATAGGTCAGGGCCGTGATGCAATATTGCGCCAGATAGATGCCCAGCAGCATGCGGTTGGCCAGAAGCTGACCCAGGATGCCCCAGCGGATGGGCTGGGGCGCCGCCGACGGCCGATCCAGATTCACCAGCGCACCGCCTTCCTCGATATAGGCATATTCACGCTTGCTGATGTGCTTGTGGCGCGAGGGTGACTGCACGATAGCCCAGAAGATCACGGCGCCGGCCAGCCCGATCACGCCCATCCAGAAGAAGACCGATTGCCAACCATAATATTGCGCCAGCCAGCCCATCAGCGGATTGAAGGCCGCCACCGACATATACTGCGAGGAATTGAAGATGGCGCTGGCGGTGCCGCGCTCGGATTTGGGAAACCAGTTGGCGACGATGCGGGCGTTGGCGGGAAAGCTGGGGCTCTCGGCAAAACCCAGCGCCAGGCGCAGCATGAACAGGCTGATCATCACCGGCACGAAGGAAAGCCAGGTGGCGAAGGCCTGAAGGCCGGTGAAGATCGACCAAAGCGTGATGGCCCAGAGATAGACGGCGCGCGAACCATAACGGTCCAGCAGGGCGCCGCCGGGAATCTGGCCGGCGACATAGGACCAACCGAAGGCCGAGAAGATGTAGCCGATCTGCACCGGAGTGAGGTGTATTTCCTTCTGCAGCGGCACGGTGGCGAACGTGAAGGTGGAACGGCTCGCGTAGCTGATGGACGAGACGATGAAGAGAACCGCAATCACCCAGTAACGGACATGGCTGTTGCGCGTATCGTCGCTTGTCATGGCTGCTCCATCCCCAGAAGGTGGCCGCTGGCGGGCCTTTTAGCCTTGAAAAGGCATTGAAAGTTATGGCTGCGAGCTTGGCCCGTCCAACCCAAAGGTTCAAGCGATCAATGCCGGGAATGCATCAATCCGGCTCGAAAGCCGGGTCGGCAAGCGCGTCGATATCCTCTGGCTCGGTGGCGGGCCGCAGCAGGTCCAGGAACGGCGGCAGGGCCGGATTTTCATTGTCACTGCGCCAGGCGGCATAGAGCTCCACCGGCTGCGGCGGATCGGTCTCCACGGGGCGGAACAACACGTCATCGAAATGCAGCGATTGCGCCGCCTCTGGCACCAAAGCGGCGCCGATACCCGCGCGCACCAGCGCCAGCATGGAATGGATCTGGCTCAGCGATTGGATGGCGATGGGCGAGATGCCTTCGGCTTCGAACAGTTCGGCCAGCATGTCGTAGAAATAGCGGGCGCCTTCGGCCGCATACATGATCAGCGGCCGGCGGTCGAAATGGGTGAGATTCAGCGTGGCTTCCGCCAGGCGCGGATCGCCGACGGGCAGGGCGGCCACCAGCCGCTCTTCGGCCACTTTAAGGGTGGTGAATTCGCTGCGCCCGATCGGCGGGCGAAGCAGGCCGATGTCGATGCGCCCGGTCAGCAGGCTCTCCACCTGATCGGTCGACACCATCTCCTTCAATGCCACCTCGATATTGGGCGCATGGCTGGCGCGCTGAAGCAGGAGGTGCGGCAGGAAGCTGTAGCCGCTGGAGGCGGTGAAACCCAGGGTGATGGTGCCCGCCTCGCCCGATGCGATGCGTCGGGTGGCCAGTGCCGCGCTTTCGGCCAGGCGCAGGATACGGCGCGCTTCCAGCAGGAACACGCGGCCCGCCGGCGTCAGTTTGACGGCGCGGCTGGTGCGGTCCAGCAGCTTGACGCCCAGCACATGTTCCAAAAGCTGGATCTGCCGCGACAAAGGTGGCTGGGTCATGTTCATGCGCGCGGCGGCGCGGCCGAAATGCAATTCCTCGGCGGCGGCGACAAAGCAGCGAAGCTGACGAAGCTCGAACTGCGACCAGAAAGCTGGGCCAGTCATGGTGGAGAGACTAGCGCGAAAGACGCGCGCCTCAAACCGGCTTGGTCGTGTCTATCAATTTTTTCAGGCGCGCGGACTGATCCTCGGTGAGGTCGGTCAGGGGCGCGCGCACCGGGCCGGCGTCGCGGCCGATTGCCCGCATGCCCGCCTTGACGATGGAGACGGCATAGCCCTTGTTCTCGTTGCGGATGGCGATATAGGGCAGAACGAACTCCTTCAGGCCCTTGATCACTTTCGCCTGGTTCTTGGCGCGCACCGCATCGTAGAAACTGAGCGCCCATTCCGGCATGAAATTGTAGATGGCCGAGGAATAGGTGGTCACGCCCATTTCCAGATAGGGAAGGGCGAAAGTCTCGGCCGTGGGCAGCCCGCCGACATAGGTGAGGCGGTCGCCCATCCTGGCATAGACGCGCATCATCAGCTCGATATCGCCGACGCCATCCTTGAAGCCGACCAGATTGGGATTGCGGTCGCACAGCTTGGCCAGGCTGGTTTCATTCAACACCGCGTTGTCGCGGTTGTAGACAATGACGCCGATCTTCACGGCCTTGCACACCGCTTCGACATGCGCCATCAGGCCTTCCTGGTTCGGCACCATCAGATAAGGCGGCAGCAGCAGCAGGCCGTCGGCGCCCGCGGCTTCGGCCGACTTGGCCAGCTCGACGGCGATGGCGGTGCCGTAGCCGCAGCCCGCGATCACGGGCGTCTTGCCGGCCGTCTCTTTCACCGCCGCCGTCACCACAGAATCGACTTCCGCCGGCGTCAGGGAGAAGAACTCACCCGTGCCACCCGCGGCGAAAAGTCCGGTCAGGCGCTTGAAGCTGAGCAGCCAGGCGCAATGCTCCCTATAGGGGCCTTCCTGAAAGCGGAAGTTCTTGTCGAAATGGGTCACCGGAAAGGACAAAAGCCCCTTGGCCAGAATCTGGGCCATTTCGGTGGGGGACATTTTGCTCATGCTATGCTCCGGTCTTCTACGCTGGGTGCTGAAATTACGGCCCCGCTTTTAGCGGGTCCAAGCCAAACTGGCTATGAATTCATGCCCGTTTTGGATGGGCGGCGGTCATGCTAGGTACCGGCTCAAATAGGACGGGGAAACCGGATGGATCGCAGGGACATGCTCAAAGCGTCGGGGGCCGCCATGATCGCCACATCCCTGCCGGCCGCGGCTGCACCAGAAATAGGTAAAGGAGGCTGGGACCGGGCCAAGCTGGATCAGGCCGCTGCCGTGATGGCCGCTTGGATCAAGGATGGCCGGGTGGCTGGGGCCTCGATCCTGGTGACACAGGGCAGTCGCCAATTCCTGCGCAATTTCGGCACCGCCAAGGGCACCGAGCCGGTGTTTCTGCTGGCGTCCATCACCAAGCCCATGACAGCCGCGGCAGTGATGACCTTGGTGGACACGGACCAGCTTTCCCTTGACGACAAGGCTGTCAAATTCTTCCCCGGCTTCACCGGCGAAGGCCGGGAGACCATCACCGTCCGCAATCTCCTGACTCATACCGGTGGTCTGCCGGACATGCTGGCCGATGACGAAGCCCTGCGTGAACGCCATGCCAGTCTGGCCGACTATCGTGACGGCGCGCTCAAGGCTCCGCTCAAATTCGTGCCGGGCAGCAAATACTCCTATTCCAGCATGGGCATTCTTCTGTCGGCTGAGATCGCCCAGAAGATCACCGGCAAACCGATTGCCGATCTGGTGCAGGAGCGTGTCTTCCAGCCTCTGGGCATGAGCCGCACAACCTATGGCCTGCGTGGCCGCGACAACGCCACCATGGTGGTCAGCCAGGCGGCGCCGGCGATGACCGATCCGGGCAAGAAGAGCTGGCCGAACTGGAACTGGAACAGCAAATATTGGCGCGACCTGGGCGCGCCCTGGGGCGGTGCCTTGGGCACAGCCGCCGACATCACACGCTTCTATCGCGAATTCATGGAGCAGCGCGGCCGCATCCTGAAGCCGGCGACTGAGCAGTTGATGACTACCAATCAGTCGCCGGCCGGCGTCAAAGCCAGCGGCCTTGGCTTTGACCTGCCGCCCAGCGTGGGCTCGCCCGGCTGTGGCCCGCGCACTTTCGGTCACAATGGCTCAACCGGCACCCTGTCCTGGGCCGATCCGGGTACCGGCACCGTCTGCGTGGTGCTGACGTCTTTGTATGAGGCGGCGGTCAGGCCCCATCCGACGCATCTGGTCTCCGACCTGGTGGCGCAGGCGGTGGCGAAGGCCTGATGTCGAAGAGGGGCCGATAGCGCTACCACCTGCGGCATGCTTTAGTCGCGCCTCTGTCTTTTTGGGATTGGGGGAGGGCTGATGGATCGCCGTTCTTTTATTGGCGCAGGCTTCTATGCCGCGTTGTTGTCCGATGCCAAGGCCGCGGGCACCAGCCGCGCGCCGAAATTGCGCATCCGCGAGGTGCGTGCCATCCGCCTCAAGAACGGCTTCAACAGCCGATTTGTCCGCGTCTATACCGAGGAAGGCCTGACCGGTACCGGCGAGTGCGTGGATTCGGTTGGCACCGAATACATCATCAACAACAACTTCAACACCATGCTGAAGGGCCGCGATCCACTGGACATCCAGGGCATTCTCGCGGACTTCTGGGGCTATCACAAAATCAATCTGGGCGGCGCGCCATCGGTGATGTTCGTGCATGGCCAGGGCGGCCCCTATCTCACCGCGGTCAGCGGCGTGGAGATGGCGCTGTGGGACCTGGCGGGCAAGGCGTTTGGCCTGCCCATTCATCATCTGATGGGCGGCAAGATGCGCGACAAGGTGCCGGTCTATCTGCATGCCGCCAATCCCGACATCGCGCGCCGGGTGATGGACGAAACCAAGACCAAAGTCATCAAGATCGGATTGGACTATTCCGACGACAGTTGGTCCATCAAAAAGGGCTATGAGCCGACCCGGCCCTATCACCTGCACATGACCAACAATCAAGTGGACGACGTGGTCAATTTCTTCGCCGGCTTCCGCAAGGCGCTGGGCAAGGATGTTGAGATCGGCCTGGAATGCCACGCCCACTACGATACGGAGACCGGCATCCAGATCTGCAATCAGATCGAGCCTTATCGCCCGTTATGGGTCGAGGAACCAGTGCCCAGCGACAATGTCGAATCCATGCTGCGCATCCGCAACAATACGCGCGTGCCGATCGCGGCGGGCGAGAATATCTATACCCGTTATGGCTACCGGCCGTTCCTGGAGAAACAGGCGCTTTCCATCATCCAGCCCGACTTCACCAAGACCGGCGGGCTGTTCGAGGGCATGAAGATCGCCAACATGGCCGAGACCTACAATATTCCGGTGGCGCCGCATGGCGTGTGCACGCCGCTGGGGACCTTGGCGATCACCCATGTCTGCGGCGTGATCCCCAATCTGCTGGTGCAGGAATTCACCCAGTATCAGGAAAAAGCCTTCACCGAGCTCTGCGATCCGGTGAAGCTGGATGCGGAGGGCTTCCTGCCGGTGCCCGATGCGCCCGGCATCGGCATTGGTCTCAACGAGGCCGCGGTGAAGGAACGCCTCGATCCCGAGTTCAAGATGCTGTGACGCCCGGGCGCCATGAAGCGGGCGGACCGCCGGGTGATCTGCCAATTATCCGCTTTTGACCGTCGACGGCCGTCCAGCCAGAGCCGGCGCAAGGTGCAATTTTCGGGTATCAGGGCGGGTGGTCCGGATCTTGAAAAGCCCCTATCATATAAACGCAATTTGCCTACTCGCCCGGATGGGAGCCACACGAAACCGATAAAGGTTTGGGTCCATGTCGCAACCAGTTGTGCAATCGCCTGAAACAAATCTGGACGCTTTAAGATCGCTCTGGGCCTGGATTGGCCGAGCGGCGGAGCGTGTGTTCCAGCCCATCGAGCTTCTTTTCTATGTCGCGGTGGTGAAGCAAATCAGCCGGTTGCTCGACCGCATCGACCCCTTGAGTCACAAGATCGAAGGCACGACCTTCAAAAAGATACTGCAGGTTTCGCTCTTTCCGCTGTTCATGACCGCCACCGTCGTGATCGGTTTCCAGCTGGTCAAAAACGGCTATACCAGGCAGAGCTTTCTTGCATCGATCGGCATGTACCTGATCTATGGGGCGATATTCATGCCGCTGGAGCGGCTGATCCCGTTCAGCAGGAATTGGCTGAAAAACCCTGACGGGTCGACCGACGTCATGCTGCTGTTCGGCAATAAATTTTGCGGCGACTGGATTATCGAGCCGCTGCAGCTCGCGACCATCGCCATTGCCGTGCAGAAGATATCGCCGGCAATCGGGCAATCCATCTGGCCATCATCGCTCCCGCCCGTGGTGCAGGTCTTTTTTCTGGTCGCGGTCAATGATTTCTTCCGCTACTGGTATCACCGGTGGATGCACGAAAATAGCTTCATGTGGCGTTGGCACGCCGTGCACCATTCCTCCGAACGCCTTTACTGGTTCAACGGCACCAGATCCCACCCGCTTGAAAGACTGGTGAGTGGCTTCTTGTGGGCGATCCCGCTCGCTTTCGTAAAGGCGCCTGTCGAAATCATATTCGTGGCGTATCTGGTGTCGCGCACGATCGGCCGCTTCCAGCACACCAATATGGACGTGATCCTGGGGCCCTTTGACTACATATTTTCGTCACCGAAGAATCACCGCTATCACCACGCCAAGAATGCACGGGAGGGCAACACCAATTACGGCGGCGACGTCATTATCTGGGATCTTCTGTTCGGCACCTTCTATCTGCCGAAGGGCGAACAGCCGAGCGATGATATCGGCCTCGGGGACGTGGTCGATTATCCGCGATCGTTCGCCGGCTTGATGTTGGCTCCCTTCAATCACCACAGGTTCCGGAAAACACCGCAAGCGCCCATGCAAATGTCCCTGCCCGCATCGCAGCCGGCCGAATAGCCTCGCGGCCGTCCGGTGATTGCGCCGATGAGCCGCCGTCGCCTCGACCCGAAATTCAAGCTGCTGTGATCGGTCCGCCGTTCCCTGGCACGCTGGAATAGAGCCGCTTTCGCGTAAATCTGCCCGGTTGCCAGCAAGGCGCCCGTCTGGCTTTATTACAAAAAAGATAGACTGGGGACGGCGTGTCAGGGGAATCAAACGGGGCGGCTTCCGCTCCGAAGGCCGGTGGTTTGCGCGGCAGGCGCCGCACCGCCCTTGCATTCATCTGCCTTTTCGGGGCTTTCACGGCCGAGCCGGGCATCGCCCAGGAGCGGGTCGACAATTACGCGGCGGGTTACTTTGCCTCCAACCAGCCCGCCACCGCCTATGACATGGTCGTGCTACTGCCCGGGTTTCGCCTGCAGATGGGCGACGCCACCGTGCGCGGCTTTGCCGGCACAGTGGGCAATGTTCTGATTGACGGCCAACTTCCCACCAGCAAGGAAGACACGATCGACATCCTGCTGCGCCGCATTCCCGCCGCCTCGGTGGCGCGCATAGAGTTGATCCGGGGCGCCGCCGACATGCATGGCTATCCCATCCTGGCCAATGTCGTGCGCATCCGGAACACGGCGCTGCAAGGCCGCGCCGAGGTGGAAGGCATCATCACCCACTACGGCACCACCGCGCCCAAGCTGGCCTTGCACCTGGTCCGGCAGGGCGAAAGCTCGACCATGGAGCTGTCCGCAACCTGGTGGCGGGACTTCGGCCTGCAGAACCAGAACGGCTTCGGCACGCGGGCGCGCTATCGCCCCGATGGCAGCCCGCTGCTGCTCTCCCAATATGACTTCCCCAAGCTCACCAACATCGCCGAGCTCAGTTCGACCTATCGTCAGTCGGTGTGGAGCGGTGATCTTTCCTTCGGGCTGGTGCTGAAGCAGGAACGCGCCTATTCCCCCGTCAGCGAGCGCATCTATTTCCCGGCCGTCTCGCAGGCGAGCGGCCTGGAAAGCGCCCGCACCCGCAATGGCGAAGGCCAGCTGGATTACCAGCGCGGGCTGGGCGACTTCGGCCAGGTGGAGCTGTTCGCCGTGCACCGCCTGACCGAGCAGGACGAGATCAGCCAGACATCGACCGCGTCGAACACGGACATGTCGCGCAGCCGCTACAACCAGCGCGAGGATGTGGCGCGCCTGGCCTGGCACTATGACGGCATGCTGAAGCTGGAAGCGGGCGCGGAAGGCACCATCAATGTCCTCAACAGCCGCAGCACCCTGACCTTAAGCGGCGCCCCGGTCATCCTGCCGGCCGCCAATATCCGGCTGGAAGAAAAGCGTCTCGAGCTTTTCTCCACCGCGACCTGGCGGCTCAATCCTGTGCTGATCTCAGAACTGGGCCTGCGCTACGAGACCTCGACCCTGATCCAGAGCGGCGACAGCACCCTGACCAAGGACCTCGCCTTTCTCAAGCCGCGCTGGCTGACGACATGGAACATCGCGCCGGGCCATGAGCTGCGCTTCCTGGTGGAGCGCCAGGTCGGGCAGCTTGTGTTCCGCGACTTCGCCAGCTCGACCTCGCTCAACAGCAACATCATCACCGGGGGCAACAAGAATCTCGAGCCGGCGCATGCCTGGAACATCTCGCTGGCCTGGGAGCGGCATTTCTGGGGCCGCGGCTCTCTGGTGCTGGAAGCGCGGCGCGAATTGATCTCCCAGGTAGTGGATCGCATCCCGGTGTTCGCGAACGGACTGGTTTTCAACGCGGTGGGCAATATCGGCTACGGCACCCGCGACGATATCCAGACCAACCTGATCTTGCCCTTCGACCAGCTGGGCTTGAAGGGCCTGACCTTGACCCTCGACGCCACCTGGCGCAGCAGCAGGGTGCGCGACCCCGCCACCGGTCAGTACCGCCGGATCGTGGGTGCCCAGACCACCGGCACCACGCCGTTCATATTCACCTCCATGTCCCAGGTTACCTACGATATTGCGGAGCGAAATCTGCAACTGGGCATGACCTTGCATAGTCATGCCGGCACCCGCGAAGACGAATATCGCATCGACGAGATCAGCACCAATTGGCATGATTTCAAGCTGGGTGTCTTCGCCGAATACAAGCCGACGCCGGTCTGGACCTTGCGCCTGTTTGCCCGCGATATCGCCCAGACCGCGGCCTTCCGGGACCGCGAGGTCTATGGCGGCTTGCGCGGCGCCGCACCCCTGGCCTTTGTCGAGCATCGCAGCTTGAGCAATGGCGCCATGCTGGGCATAAATGTCCAGCACGACTTCTGATGCTGGATCGATGCCGGCACGGACGCTGCGTCAGCCCGGATGTGCAGCCGTGACGCCCTTCTGCTGGGCCAGATCGAATATCTGCTTCATCGGCATCCATTTCTGTCCCGGCGCGGCATGAGGCAGGGCCTTCTGGAACGTCCACATGAGGGCCTCCCATTCATCATATTTCGCCGGGATGTCACGGGCCCGGGGATAGTCGTCGGCCACGGTGGCGATCATCACCATGCGATCGCCGGTGCGCCAGATTTCCATGCCCTCGATGCCCTGAGCATGGATGTCGTCCACGATCTGGGGCCACACCCCGCCGGGGGCGTGGAACCCCTCATATTCCGCTATTTTGGCGGCGTCATTGACCAGATCCAGGGCAAAGCAAAGGCGGCGGCTCATTTTGATGGTTTCTCCGGTTGTGCCTGGACTATAAAGCCCCATCTTAAAGCTTCTTGGGCGTTCAGGAACAATCATGGCGGCGCATCTACGGCTTCATCCCACCGACAATGTCGTGGTGGCGGTGGCGGACCTTTCTCCCGGCGATATCGTGGATGACGTGAAGATCATCCGGCGCATTCCCCGCGGCCACAAGGCGGCGGTGCGGGCGATACCCAAGGGCACGCCGGCGCTCAAGTTCGGCCAGATCATCGGCTTCGCCACCCAGGACATCGCGCCTGGCGACTGGGTGCATGAACATAATATCGCTTTCCAGTCGGTGGACCGCGATTATGAATTTGAGGTCGATGCGAAAGATCCCACCCCGCAGGGCGGCGCCGCCTTCCAGGGCTTCCGCCGCGCCAATGGCCGGGTTGGCACCCGCAACTATCTGGGCATCCTCACATCCGTGAATTGCTCGGCCACGGTGGCGCGCATCATCGCGCGCGAGGTCGAACGCAGCGGCCTGCTGGACGACTTCCCCAATGTGGATGGTGTGATCCCGCTGGTCCACGGCCATGGCTGCGGCATGGATGCGAAGGGCGAAGGCTATGAGGTGCTGAAGCGCACCCAGTGGGGCTATGCCGCCAATCCCAATATGGGCGCGGTGCTGATGGTCGGCCTGGGCTGCGAGACCTTCCAGATCGCGCGCTGGAAGCAGGCCTATAATATCGCCGAAAGCGACACGTTCCGTTCGTTGACCATTCAGGACACCGGCGGTACGCAAAAGGCGGTGGAAGCGGGCCTGGCCGCGGTGCGCGACATGCTGCCCGCCGTCAACAAAGCCACCCGCGAAACCGCGCCGGCGTCCGAACTGATGCTGGCCCTGCAATGCGGCGGCAGCGACGGCTATTCCGGCATCACGGCCAATCCGGCGCTGGGCGCGGCGGTGGATCTGCTGGTCGCCCACGGCGGCACCGCCATCTTGTCTGAGACGCCCGAGATTTACGGCGCCGAGCATCTGCTCACCCGCCGCGCCGCGCCTGACGTCGGCAAGAAGCTGATCGAGCGCATCCGCTGGTGGGAGGATTACACCGACCGCAATTCCGGCAGCATGAACAACAACCCCTCGCCGGGTAACAAGGCGGGCGGCCTCACCACCATTCTGGAAAAATCGCTTGGCGCCGCCGCCAAGGGCGGCACCACGCGCCTGAAGGCGGTCTATGAATATGCCGAGCCGGTGACGGCCAAGGGCTTCGTCTTCATGGATACGCCCGGCTATGACCCCGTTTCTGCGACGGGCCAGGTGGCGGGCGGCGCCAATATCCTCTGCTTTACTACGGGGCGGGGCTCGGCTTATGGCTGCAAGCCCACGCCCTCGATCAAGCTTGCCACCAACACGCCGGTCTATGAACGCATGACCGGCGACATGGACATCAATTGCGGTGATGTGCTGGACGGCGTCTCCATCCAGGAAAAGGGCAAGGAGATTTTCGAGCACATTCTGAAGATCGCGTCCGGCACGCGCAGCAAGTCCGAAAAGCTCGGCTATGGCGATGCCGAATTCGTGCCCTGGCAGATCGGCGCCACCATGTAGCGCATCTCTCCGATTTCCGCTTAACTGGCGGAGAAGGCGGGCTTTGAGATCCGCTTGGGGGACATGAAATGCCGAAACTTCCGGTTGTCGAGCGCCGATATCTGGTCGCCTTTGCGCTGACCTCGACCCTGTTCTTCGCCTGGGGCCTGGCGTCCCAGTTCAACGATCTGTTGCTGCACCACTTCCAGAAGGCGCTGGACCTGACGCGGCCGCAAGCCAGCCTGACCCAGTTCGCCTTCTATATCGGCTATTTCTGCGCGCCCCTGCCGGCGGCCATGATCATTCGCCGTCTCGGCTACAAGAAGACCATCATCATAGGTCTGTCACTGTATGCCATCGGCGCCTTCCTGTTCGTGCCGGCCGCCCATATGCGCGTCTATGGCATCTTCTTGGCGGCGCTTTACATCATCGCCATTGGCGCGGGGTTTCTGGAAACCAGCGCCAATCCCTACATCACCATTCTGGGCGCGCCGGAAACCGCCTCGCCGCGCCTGAACTTCGCCCAGGCCTTCAATGGCGTCGCCACAGTTCTCGGGCCGCTGGTGGGCGGTTATGTGATTTTCTCCGGCGTCGAATATACCCCGGCGCAGATGGCGGCGATGGGGCCGGCCGCGGTGGATCACTGGCGCGCGCAGGAGGCGGCCGCCGTCGGTCCGCCCTATCTGGTGCTGGGAATCCTGATGGTGGTGATCGCGTCCGCCATCGCGCTTACCAAATATCCGCCGCTGCGCGCCGACGTCACGCCGGAGGGAAGCGGTTCGCCCTTTGCCGTGCTGCGCAAGCCGCGGGTTTTCTATGCCGTGGTGGCGCAATTCTTCTATGTCGGCGCGCAGGTCGGCACCTGGAGCCTGCTGGTGGATTTCGCGCAGGAAGCCGCGCATGTGCCCGAGAGGGTGGGGGCCCAGGTCTATCTGGAAGCGACCATGATCGCCTTCTGTGTCGGCCGCTTTTTCGGCGCCTGGCTGCAGCGGACCATCAACCCGCCGCGGCAACTGATGCTCTATGCCGGTTGCAATATCCTGCTGTGCTGCCTGGCTGCGGTGATCGGCGGGTTCCCCAGCATCTGGGCGCTGGTGGCCACCAGCTTCTTCATGTCCATCATGTTCCCCACCATCTTTGCGCTGGGGCTTGAGGGCCTGGGACATGAGACCGAGTTCGCGTCCAGCTTCATCGTGATGGCGATTTGCGGTGCCGCGGTGGTGCCGCCGGTGATGACCTTGTTCGCCTCCTTCACCGGCGCGCTGCACTGGAGCATGTTCATCCTGGCCGCCTGCTACGCGGTGGTGGTGAGCTTCGGATTGTTTGCACCCAGATTGAAGACGGCATGAGCTTTCCGCTTCGTACCCTTGGCCGCACCGGACTGTCGGTGACGGAGTTGGGCTTTGGCACCGCGCCGCTGGGCAATCTGTTCCGGCCGCTGCCGGATGAGACAGCGCGCGCCACCCTGCAAGCCGCGGAAAAAGCCGGCTTCGGCTATTACGACACCGCGCCTTTCTATGGCTTCGGCCTGTCGGAGCGGCGGCTGGGCGATGCCTTGCGTCATCGTGAAAGCGTGGTGCTTTCCACCAAAGTCGGCCGGCTGCTGGCGCCGGTGCCGGGCCCGGTGGACGAAACACGCGTGCGGCACGGCTATGCCACGCCCATGCCCTTCGAGCCGGTGTTCGATTATTCCTACAGCGCGATCATGCGGGTCTATGAGGGCAGCCTGCAGCGGCTGGGCCTGTCGCGCATCGACATTCTTTATATCCATGACATCGGCACGCTCACCCATGGCGAGCAGAACGCCGCCCGCATGACGGAACTGACCAGGGGCGGGGGCTTGCGCGCGCTGGAGGAATTGCGCGAGGGCGGCGCCATCGCTGGCTTCGGCATGGGCGTCAATGAGATCGCCGCCTGCCTGGAGGTGATGGACCATGCCCGGCTGGATGTGATCCTGCTGGCGGGCCGCTACACCTTGCTGGAGCAGACCTCGCTGGATGTCCTGTTCCCGCGTTGCGAGAAAGCGGGCACCGCGATCGTGATCGGCGGACCCTACAATTCCGGCATCCTGGCAGTGGGGACAAAAACCGGCGCGCCGCTCTTTTATAATTATGAACCAGCGCCCGACAATGTCATCGACAAGGTTCGCCGCATCGAAGCGGTGTGCGATCGCCACAAGGTGCCGCTGGCTGCGGCGGCGCTGCAGTTTCCGTTGGCACATTCCCTGGTCGCCAGTGTGATCCCCGGCCTGGATTCGCCGCAGCGGGTGGAACAGACGCTGTCGCTCTACCATCACAAGATACCAGCGGCGTTGTGGCAGGACTTGCGCGACGAAAATCTGATCCGGGTTGACGCTCCAGTTCCCAATTAGAAGTGGGCCTGCATGATCGTTGATGCGCATCAGCATTTCTGGGATCCGGCGCGCGGTGACTATGGCTGGCTGAAACCGGAAAGCCCCATCCATCGCGTGTTTGCCCCCGCCGATCTGCGGCCGCTCATGACCCAGGCCGGCGTGGATACGACCGTCCTGGTGCAGGCCGCGCCGACACGGGAAGAGACCGACTATATGCTGGGCATCGCCCGCGACACGCCCTGGGTGCTGGGCGTGGTGGGTTGGATCGATCTGCTGGCGCCCGACGCGGCAAGGGAGGTACGCCGTTGCGCCAGCGATCCGCTGTTCCTGGGTGTGCGGCCCATGCTGCAGGACCTGCCCGATCCCGACTGGATTTTGCAGGCTGCTCTGGCCCCCGCGCTCGAGGCCATCGCCGCCGAAGGCCTGGTGTTCGACGCTCTCATCCTGTCGCACCAGATCGCCGCCATTACCGAACTGGCCCGGCGCCACCGGCGGCTCGCCATCATGTTGGATCATGGCGCCAAGCCGCGCCTGGGCGATGCCGACGCCATGTTGCGTTGGGCGCGGGAGATGGAAAAACTGGCAGCCCTGCCCAATGTCACCTGCAAGGTCAGCGGCCTGTTGACGGAGCTGATCCCCGGCGGCGCGCGCGATGACGTGGCCCGCGCCATTGGCGTGCTGTTCGATCTGTTCGGGGCCGATCGCCTGGTTTGGGGCAGCGACTGGCCGGTGCTTACTCTGGCCGGCGCCTATCCGGACTGGTTCGCCCTGGCGCGGGAGGCCATTGCCGCCAAACAGGAAAGCGCCGTCCCGGCCGTGATGGGCGGCAACGCCCTGCGGCTTTACCGGCCCGAAACCCGCCATATCCACGCCTGATTTGTCGCCAAGCCTGTCGTAATATTTGCCCCAGGGGCACAGGAGCATTGGTTTGAAGCGGCGGCATTGGCTGGCGGCAGCAATAGGTCTGGTGGTGGTACTGCTGGCGCTGTGGCTGGCGCGCGCCTTCATTGTCGCCGAGTTCGCGCGCAACTATTTCCGCTCTCATGGCGTCACCGCCTCGGTGAAGATCGGGGCGCTGGGGCTTTCCGGGGTTTCCGGCAGCTTCGCGCTCGGTTCGGCTGATGCGCCCGATGTCTCCGCCGAGCGTATCGAGCTTCGTTTCGACCCCCTGCGCTGGATTCCCTTCGTCACCGAAGTGCGGCTGATTCAACCCGTCCTGCGGGCACGCGTGACGGCCGACGGCAAGGTGACCTTGGGCTCGTTGCAGGCCTGGCTGGATTCCCTGCGCCAGAGCCAAGGTAAGTCGAGTTTTGTCAGTGATGATCTGATCGTTTCCCTGGAGGGGCTGCGGGCGCTGCTGGCTACGCCGGCAGGAGCTGCGGAAGTGGACGGCAATGTCCGGCTGGTGAAAAATCTCCCGGTATCCGCCGATCTTTCTTTGCAACCCGCGAGCCTCACTTGGAACGGCATGAGGGCGCGGGTCAGGGCAGGGCGGTTGACTTATGCGAGCTCGGGAGAGGTATCGGCGCATGTCGCCACGGATGTTCAGGGTAAGGGCTTCAATCTCAGCGGCGTGGAAGCCGACCTGAAGGCCGATGGCTTGCGCTGGTCTTCGGCGCCCGCGCTGTCTGTTTCTGTGACATCCACGGATCTGGTCTTGTCGGCCGCCAGCGCCAATGGCGTTCGTGCCGCGGACGTTCAAGGCAAGGGCTTCGTATTCAACGGTCTGAAAGCCGATCTCAAGGCCAAGGACCTGCATTGGTCTTCGGCGCCAGCGCCGTCTTTTTCTCTTGCCTCCGCGGATATGTCCCTCTCGGCCGCCACCGCAAACGGTGCCCGCGCCACGGCCCTGAACGCGACTATCGCCGGTTTTTCCTATACCGGCACGCAGGCTTCCGCCGATCTGCGCTTCAACGGCGGGCTCGATCCCGCTGCCATAATGCCGGTGCCGCATACCGGCGATGCGCAGCTGGACAGGGCGCTGGCGGCGAATTTGACTCATCTGGATGTTAAAGGCGCGGGCCATCTGGCGCTGCGTGACGGCCGCACCGTCATCAGCTTTGCCGCCCCGCTGGAAATCGCCGGCGCGCGTGGCGGCAAGCTCACCCTCCGCAATCTGCAACTCGCCGGTGGTTCCGACAGTGTCTCGGCCGGCTTTCAGGCCGCCTTTGGCGGCGGCGGCCTGCCCAATCTGAACGCCGAGGTCAAAGACCTGTTGTGGAGCGGTGGCGGGTTCACCGCCCATGCGCGTTTCAATGCCAATTTCGACTATGCCATGCTGCGGCACGCGGCCTTGCGCGGCGACGGCACACTGTCCTGGCAGAACGGGCAATATGCCTTCACGCCTTCGGGCTGCGTGCAGGCCTCGCTGGCGTCTTTTCATCCTGGCGCCAGCGACCTGGCGAAAAATTTGACAGGCGATATTTGCGCCCCACCAGGGCAGCCGCTGCTGACCGGCGAAGGCACGGGCTGGACCTTGACCGGCGAGGCCCGCAACGCCGCCGCCGATCTGCCGCTGGCGACCGCGCATGTGGAAAAAGTGACCGCCAAACTGGCCTTTGATGGCGAGGGCGCTCCCCTCAAAGGCACCGCCACCGTCACCGCCGGAGAAATTTCGGACCGTGCCCCCAGCCAGCGCTTCAAGCCGCTGTTGGGCACCGGGACCGCTTCGCTGGCGAATGGCGTATGGCGCGGCCGCTTTGTCGCCACCGATACCAAAAAGACTGCCCTGGGCGAGGCGACATTTCTGCACACCTTGGCGACGGGCGCCGGCACCGCCCATATCGATGCGCCGAAGATCACGTTCGCGCTGAACGGTTTGCAGCCGGCGGATCTGTCGCCGCTGCTGGTGGCGTTGCGCCGCGCCGAAGGCAGCGCCGCGCTCACCGGTGACATCGACTGGACGCAGGGTGCGATCACCAGCCGGGGCAAGGTGACGGTACTGAGCCTGGATTTCCTGACGCCCTTGGGCAAGGCGCATGCGGTGAAAAGCGAGATCGCGCTGACGTCGCTATTACCGCCCGTCACAGCGCCGGGCCAGGCTCTCACCATCTCGCGCATCGACTGGACCCTGCCGTTCAGCGCCGTGGATATCCGCTTCGGCTTCGGCCCAACCACCGTCCAGCTTGCCAAGGCCGACACCGACATTGCCGAAGGTCATGTCAGCCTGGGCGCCATAACGATCTCGCTGTCCAATCCGGGCACTGTTGCCGGCGCCGCCGACATCAAAGGCATTTCGCTGAACTCTCTGGTCACCGCTTCCAACCTGAGCAGCAAGGTCAAGCTGGAAGGAAAGGTCTCGGGCCATATCCCCTTTGCCATGGGCCCGGACGGTTTTCGCATCACCAATGGCCATGTCGCGGCCGATGGGCCGGGGCGGCTGTCGGTGAGCCGCTCGGTCTGGGCCCAGGGGGATGCGGCCATCAACAGCAATGCGGTGCAGGACTTCGCCTATCAGGCGCTGGAAAATCTCGCTTTCGACCAGATGTCGGCCGAGCTTAATTCCGTCGCCAATGGCCGGCTGCAAATCGTCTTCCATATCAAAGGCAAAAGCGCCCCGCCCAAGCCACAGACCGCCGATGTCGCGGTTACCGACATTCTCAACGGCACGGCCCTCTACAAGCCCATCCCGCTGCCCAGCGGTACCCCCATTGATTTGACCCTGGATACCTCCCTTAATTTTGACGAACTCTTGAAGTCCTATGCCGAAGCGTGGTCAAAAACACTTACTCCGGAGGGGCATCCGGGGCCTGGAGCGAAGCCATGAAGAAAGTGCTTTTCGCCGCCTGCGTCGCGGCAACGCTGGGCGCATGCACGCCCACCATCCGGGTGGAAGTGGCCCCGATCAATATCTACGCCAAGCTCGACGCTGATGTGCGGGTGCGGCTGGACAAGGAAGTCCAGACCGCCATCCAGCAAAACCCCGATCTCTTCTAGCCTGAAGGATGCCGAACATGCGCAACCTCAAATCCGTGATTTTCGCCGGCGCCGCGTTGCTGCTGGCTTCTCCGGCATTCGCCGACCTCGCCAGCGACAAGGCCACCGTGACCGCCGCCAAGGCCGCCGGCACGGTGGGCGAACAGGCCGACGGTTATCTCGGCATCGTCAGCAGCGCCGACGGCGCCGTCACGGCGGCGGTGAATGAAATCAACAACGGGCGCCGCCAAGTCTACACCCAGACCGCGACCAAGTCGGGCGTCACGCCCGATGCCGCGGGACAAGCGACCGGTGCGCAGCTGATCGCCAACACGCCCGCCGGCCAGTACATCAAGCCGCTTGGCGGCGCCTGGACAAAAAAGTAGTCAGACCGGATCCACCGCCACCACTTCGTGCAGGCGGATGCGCGGTACATCCATCACGAGCCTGTCGCCATTGCGCGACGTCTTGGGTACCGCGCCGTTGTAAGCTGCATTGCCAAGACCGGCAATTCGCGCTTGACTGATTGTCACAAGAACGAGGGAACGCCATGCGCCGCCTGCACCTCGCTGCCGTGTTGCTGTTGCTCTCTCCTGCTGCGCAAGCAGCCGAGATCACCGTCTATTCTCCCGGCATCGTCAACAAACCGCTGACCCAGCTCGCACAGGCCTGGACGGCGGAAACCGGCAACAAGGTGACCTTCGCCGGCTTCAATGTCGGGCGCATCCGCACCGCGGTTACCACCGATGCGGTGCCCGCCGACGTGGTGGTTGCTCCCACCGGCGACTTCAAGGATTTCGAGCCCAAGCTGGCGTCCGGCAGCGAACGGCCGCTGGGCCGCATCCTGTTCGGCCTGGTGGTCAAGGCGGGCGGTCCGCATCCCGACATTTCCAGTCGTGAGAAATTCGTCGCCGCCATAAAGCAGGCGGGTGTGCTGGGCTTTGCCAATCCGCAAGTTGGAAGCCTGACCGGGGGCATGGTGGAAGAGATGCTCAAGCGCCCTGAATTCGTCGGGGTCGAGCGCCGTCCGGTGAAGGGCCTGATC
>Ga0070665_100000365_pt1 | contig 67635 bp, 49 predicted proteins | sample KBSS13metaG_FD_65862 | JGI IMG/M metagenome (GOLD analysis project Ga0070665, IMG submission 65862) | Switchgrass rhizosphere microbial communities from Kellogg Biological Station, Michigan, USA - KBS S1-3 metaG | ecosystem: Host-associated > Plants > Roots > Rhizosphere > Soil ... | reverse complement strand
ACGTCTGCGACGCCGCCAACAACGGCACCGTCGACGGCGCCTTCGCGGTCAGCTATCCGAATCTGGCGGCCTTCCTGAACCCGGCCGGCGGCGGCAGTTGCAGCGCCAAGGGCGCGAGCTGCACCAGCAACGGCCAGTGCTGCTCGAACAGCTGCAAGGGCAGGACCTGCCGGTAAGTTGATCCGGACGCGGCGCGCTCAGTCGAGCGCGCCGCGGACCTTCGCCGCCAGCTCCTCGGCGGAGAAGGGCTTCTCCAGGAAGTCGTAGTCCCCCTCCGAGAGGCCGTGGCGAGTCATCACGCTGTCCGTGTAGCCAGACATCAGGATCACCCGGATCTCCGGGCCGCGGGCGCGCAGGCGCTCGATCAACTGCGGGCCGCTCATGCCCGGCATCACCACGTCGCAGATCACCAGGTCGATCCCGCCGCCGATCTCCTCCAGCGCGGCGAGGGCCTCCGGACCGTTGGCGGCGGCGGCCACGCGATAGCCCAGGGTTTCGAGCAGGTCCCGGGTGGCGCTCCGCAGCTCGTCGTTGTCCTCCACCAGCAGGAGGGTCTCGCCGCCGCCCACGGGCCGCGCGCCGGCCGGCACCGGCGTCTTCGGCGCGGGGGCCTCGAGCGTCCGCGGCAGGTAGATGCGGAACGCCGTCCCGCGCCCCACCTCGCTGTGGACCTCCAGGTGGCCGCCGTTCTGCTGCACGATGCCGTAGACGGTGGCGAGCCCCAGGCCGCGCGATTCCGTCCCCTCCTTGGTGGTGAAGAACGGCTCGAAGATGCGGTCGCGGATCTCCGGCGCGATGCCGCTGCCGCTGTCGGCGAGGGTGAGCAGGACGCGGTCTCCGGCCGGCACGTTCGCCGTCTCGATCGTCACCCTGCCGCCGCGCGGGCTCGCCTCCCGCGCGTTGACCAGCAGGTTGACCACGATCTGCTCTACCTGCGTCGGATCGATCCGCACCCGCCAGAGATCGGGCGCCAGGACGGTCTCGAGCTGGAGGTCCTCGCCGAGCAGCCGCTTCATGATGCCGCGCAGTCCCTCGACGACCTCGTTGAGGACGATGGCCTGGGGCACCACGGGTTGCTGCCGGCTGAACGCCAGCAGGCGCCGGATGAGGGCGGTGATCCTGCCGGCGGTGGCGATGACCAGATCCATCTTCTCCGCCGCGCGGTCGCCCGGACGGGCTTTCATCCGCACCAGCTCGCACTGGCTGGTGATGGCGTTGACGTAGTTGTTGATGTCGTGCGCGAGGCCGCCGGCGAGCCGCCCCACGGCGTCCATCTTCTGCGCCTGGAGCAACTGCGCCTCGCTCCGGCGCAGGGCCTCCTCGGCCGCGCGGCGGCGGCGCTCGCGGCTCCACATGCCGGCGGTGGCCGCCACGATGAGGGCGATCCAGGCCGCCAGCAGCCCGGCGAGCAGCATGCGGCCGCGGGCCTCGTCGCGCTGTCTCTGGACCTCGATCGCCTGCTCCAGGCTGCGCGCCTCGCCCGAGATCTGGAAGAACAGGCGGTCGAAATCCTGGTCGGCCCCGGAGCCGATCCCCACGTCCTTGCCGTGGGCCAACCCTTCCTGGCGTTGACGCGCTCTGCGCCGGAGCTCGGCCGTGCGGCGGCGCAGCCGCTCGGCCTGCCGGCGCAGCTCCGGATTGTCGAGCGGCTGCAGCCGCGGAGAGCCCGGTCCGTCCCCCTCCAGCATCGCCTGGATCAGGCCGTCGGCGCGGTCGAAGTCGTTCCAGACCTCCGCCAGGTTGGAGCTGTCGCCGGTCACGTACTCCTCCAGCCAGAGGTGCGCCATGGCGACGTTCAACTGGATCCCGGCGGCGGCGCGCAGCAGCGCGGTGTCCTGGGTGGTCAGCCGCGTGCGCAGCATGTCGGTGCCGATCCACAGGATCAGCGACACGATCCCCAGGACGAGGATCGCCGCCGGCGCCTGGACGGACGGCGGCCGTTCACCCCCGCCGGCTCTTGAGGACGTAGCCCACTCCCTTGAGCGTGTGCAGCAGCCGGCCGCCGCGCTCGCCGTCGATCTTCTTGCGCAGCCGGTGGATGGTGACGTCGACGACGTTGGCCAGCGAGTCAAAGGAGTCGTCCCAGACGTGCTCCGCCAGCTCGGCGCGGGAGACGGCCTCGTCCTTGTGGGTGAGGAAGTATTCGAGCAGCGTGAACTCCTTGGGCGACAGCTCCAGCTCGCGCCCGGCCACCGTCACCCGGTGGGCGGCCCGGTCCATCTCCAGGTCGTCCGCCGACAGCCTCGTCTGGAGGGGCTTGGCCCGGCGCCGCAGCAGGCTGCGCACGCGGGCCAGGAGCTCGGGGATCGAGAAGGGCTTGACGAGGAAGTCGTCGGCGCCGGTGTCCAGCCCGTCGACCCGGTCGTGGACCGCCGCGTGAGCGGTCAGCATCAGCACCGGCATGTCGCGGCCCGAGCGGCGCCAGGCCCGCAGCAGCTCGATGCCGGTGGGGGGCGGGATCGTCCAGTCCAGCACCACCAGGTCGTAGTCGTTGACCGCCGCCAGCTCCGAGGCGGTCTCGCCGTCGCCGGCGAGGTCGACGGCGTAAAACTCCTCCTCCAGGACCTCGACCAGGGCCTGCGCGAGAACCTCTTCGTCCTCGACGACAAGGATCCTCAAGTGATGCGCACCTTTCTTAAAGAGTGCGGCGGAAGGCGGATTGTAGGACAACTGCTGTAATCCTGCAGTAAGAATGGCTCCGCTACCCTCCTGTCTGGCACCCCGTACACCCCGTGCGGACAAGGAGCGAGGCATGACGACGCAGCGCATCTGTTCCGGATTTCTCCTCGCGGCCCTCGCCGCCGGTCCGCTGAACGCGGCGGAGCCGGCGAAGGCTGATTCCAGAGCTGGTTCTACAATCACCGCGGACGGCATCTCGGTCGCCGTCAAGGTGGTGCCGGTCGACGGCCGGCCGGGCCCGGTCCTGGAAGGGCGGGACGCCAGGGTCACGCTCGAGATCACCGACAAGCTGAGCGGCCAACCGCTGACCAATCTCTACCCGGGCGGCTGGATGGACCGCGAGGAGACCCGTCCGGGCGCGCCCCCCAAGCCCGCCGTCGACTGCCGCCAGAAGGTGAACACCTTCGTCGCCGGCGCCCTGCTCTCCCGCCCCGAGGTGGACCTCAACGTCTACTACGTCCTGGCGCTGAACGACGACGCCTCGATCTCGGTGGTCGATCCGCTCTTCGGCTACGGCAACAGCAAGCTGCTGACCATGGTCTTCCTGCGCAGCCCCGGCGAGGACTGGGCCCTGTCGCCGGACGCGGAACGGCTGTTCGTCTCGATGCCGGAGGCCGGCCGCGTCGCCGTCGTGGACACCACGAGTTGGAAGGTCACGGCGGAGATCGAGACCGCTCCCCACCCCCGGCGGCTCGCCTTCCAGCCGGACGGCCATTATCTCTGGGTGGCGACCGACTCCGGGCTGTCGGCGATCGACGCTCACGCCCTGCGCAAGACCGCCGACCTGCCCGCCGGCAAGGGGGCTCACGATCTCGCATTCTCCGACGACAGCCGCTTCGCCTTCGTCAGCAACGAGGCCGACGGCACGGTTACGGTGCTCGACACCGGCAAGCTCGCGAAGCTGCGCGACGTGCGGGTGGGCGCGCGCCCGGTCTCTATCGCCTGGTCGACGCAGGGGAAGGCGGCCTACGTGGCCACGGCCGGCGACGGCGCGGTCGTCGTCGTCGATCCCCTGCGGCCGGAGCCGCGGGCGCGCATCGCCGCGACCCCGGGCCTCGGCCAGATCCGCTTCGCGCCCGGCGGACGCCTCGCCTTCGTCGTCCACCCGAACGCGGACGCCGTGCACATCCTGGACGCGGCGAGCGACCGCATCGTCCAGACCGCCGACGTCGAGGCGCAGCCGGACCAGGTGTCGTTCAGCGACGAGCTCGCCTACATCCGCCACCGCGGCAGCGATTCGGTGCTGATGATCCCCCTGAAGTCGGTCGGCGAGGCCGGCAAGCCGGTGCCGGTCGTCGACTTCCCCGGCGGTCAGCACCCGCCCGGCCGCCTGCCGCGCGCGATTCCGGCGGCCGGCATCGTGCAGGCCCCCGGCGAGAGCGCCATGCTGGTGGCCAACCCCGAGGACCAGATCATCTACTACTACAAGGAAGGGATGGCCGCTCCCATGGGCCACTTCCAGAACTACGGCAAGCAGCCGCTCGCCGCCCTGGTGGTGGACCGCTCGCTGCGCGAGGTGCGGCCCGGGGTCTACGAGACGACGGTGAAGATGGCCGGCGCCGGCAACTACGAGCTGGCGCTCTTCGTCGACTCCCCGAAGCTCATCCAGTGCTTCCCGGTGAAGGTCGCGGTGGACCCGGTGCTGGCCGCCGCCCGCAAGCCGCGGCTCGGAGTCGAGCCGCTCGCCGCCGGCCGCCCCGGGGGGAAGATCGAGGTCGGCGAGGACGTCGCCGTCCGTTTCAAGCTCACCGACCCGGAGACCGGAGCGCCGCGCACCGGCCTCGAGGACGTGCGGATCCTGACCTTCCTCTCGCCCGGCATCCGGCCGCAGCGGCAACTGGCGCCGGAGGTCGAAAAGGGGATCTACGAGATCCATTTCAAGGCGCCCCAGGAAGGGATCTATTTCGTTTTCGTGGAAGTCGGCTCCGCCGGCCTGGCGCTCCAGAAGGCGCCGTACCTCGTGCTGACCGCGGAGGTGCCCATGGGTGTATCGGGGAGGTGAGGAGGATGAAGAGAGACTGGCCGGGTGTCCGCGGAATCGGCGACATCGTGTAAGGTAGTAGAGACGGCATGAGCGATGACGCCGAGGAGGTATCAGGCGATGACGTTTCAACAGATTTACGAAGCCATCAGCGCGCTTCCCCTGCGGGAACGGCTGCAGCTGGTCGAGCGCGTGGTTCACGATGCCGCGGAGCCGCCGCAGGGTGCCCCTGAAAAGAGAGCCGCCCAGGGATCTCCACTGGATGGTCTGTTCTCAGATATCCCGGATCTGGTGGAAGAGGTCTGCGCGGGGGCCTACAGAGACAGGGCTACCCGGCGTTTGAGAACATCGGATGAGTAAGGTTCTCCTCGACACCGATATTCTGTCCGACATCCTCAAAGGGAAAAACCCCATCGTCATGAAACGGGCGGCCGAGTATCTGGCCGCCGAGGGGAGGTACACGACCTCGGTCCTCTCCGTCATGGAAGTTGTCCGCGGCTTCCATCGAATCGGTGCGGTGGATCGTGCCGATCAGTTCGTGAGCTTTCTCTCGGAAGTCGAGATTCTGCCCTTCGATACGGAATCGGCGATTCTGGCGGGCCGCATCGATGCCGCCCTCACCAGCCGTGGGCGGATCATTGGTGTGGCCGACGTGGCGATTGCCGCCTGCGCTCTCCGGCAAGGCCATCCGGTCTGCACCGGCAACCGGGAGCACTACGAGTATGTCCAGGACGCCGGGTTCCCGTTGGTGTTGCACAACTGGCGCATGGCAGAAATCTGACCTCTTCCCCCTTCTTCTGGGGGATCGCTGTACCTCCGCTGGGAAATCGATGAATCACCGCTGCCTGTAATCCTCCCGTAAGGCTTCGCTCCTTACTCTTCCTTTCGTAGTTCCCGTAGTCCCCTGTTGAGGAGAGTTCTTCCGTTCGAAAAAGGAGAGAGGAGCATGGAAAGCCGTCGCCTTCTTCTCGCCGCCGCGTTCGTCACCCTCGGTCTGGTGCCGCCGCTCGCGCCGCCCGCGTCCGCCCAGGACGCGGCGATTCCGGTCGGCTGCGCCGCCGTGACGTATGCCAACGTGGTGGCCCTCGATCAGCCCTGGTTCTGGAACCGCTTCGGCGCCATGGAGCCGCAGGGAATGATGTATGCCCTGCGGCGCGACGTGGTGCCGATGGCCGACGCTGACGGCCTGCCGGATCCCGGGGTGACCTACACCCTCGCCGCCGGGCAGGTGGCGCTGCGCCGCGACAAGCGCCCGCGGCCGCTGGTGTTGCGGGTCAACGCCGGCGACTGCCTGCACATCCATTTCACCAACCTGCTCACCGCGGCGGTGTCGAGCGGCCGCGACGAGCAGCCGGCGACCCGCAACGCCTCCATGCACTTCGTCGGCCTGGAAGCGGTGAAGAACATCTCCGACATGGGGTCCAACGCCGGCCAGAACCCGGCGTCGGGCAACGGTATCGTCGCTCCCAACGGCAGCATCGACTACTGGCTGTCCGCCCCCAAGGAGGGGACCTACGTCTTCTACAGCGCCAGCGCGATGAGCGGCGGCGAGGGGGACGCGGGGAGCATCTCCGCGGGGCTCTTCGGCGCCGTCAACGTCGAGCCGGCGGGCACGGTCTGGTACCGCAGCCAGGTCACCCGCGACGACCTGGCCCTCGCCCGCACCGACAGCCTCAGCACCTCCACCAACGACACGTTTCCGACCATCGACTACGGCGCGGTCTATCCGACGACCCACCGCTACCGCACCCTGCCCATCCTGGCGATGAAGAGCGGCAGCGAGATCGTCCATTCCGACCTCACGGCGATCATCGCCGGACCCGCGGGATCGGGTTACCTGATCCCCAACATGCCGAGCACTAATACGTATCCCAACCGGAATCAGCCCTTCCGCGAGTTCACCATCATCTTTCACGACGAGACGGGAGCCGTGCAGGCGTTCCCCCAGTTCGAGAGCGACGACCTGAGCTTCACGCTGCACAGCGTGCGCGACGCCTTCGCGATCAACTACGGCAGCGGCGGCATCGGTTCCGAGATCCTGTCCAACCGGGTGGGAGTGGGGCCGGTCCGCGACTGCCCGGAGTGCATGTACGAGGAGTTCTTCCTCTCCTCCTGGTCGCTGGGCGATCCGGCGATGGTCGTCGACAAGCCGGCCAACGCTCCGTGCACCCAGGCGCAGCTCCAGGCCGGCACCCCCGGCTGCTACACCACCAACGTGGTGAAGGCCACCAAGGCTTTCTATCCGGACGACCCGTCGAACGTCTACCACAGCTACATGTCCGACCACGTCAAGTTCCGCAACACGCACGCCGGCAGCGACGATCATCATATTTTCCACCTGCACGCCCACCAGTGGCTGCACACGCCCTACAGCGACACCTCGGCTTATAAAGACAGCCAGTCGATCGGCCAGGGCGCGGGCTACACCTACGAGATCGCCTACAACGGCAGCGGCAACCGCAACAAGACGGTGGGCGATTCGATCTTCCACTGCCACTTCTACTCCCATTTCGCGCAGGGGATGTGGAGCCTCTGGCGCGTCCACGACGTGCTGGAGCTGGGCACCAGGCTGGACGCCGAGGGGCGGCCGGCCGCGGGCTCGCGGGCCCTGCCCGACAACGAGATCCAGTCCGGCACGCCGATCCCCGGGCTGGTGCCCATCCCGATTCTCGCCATGGCGCCAGTGCCCGGGCCGGTGTCGATCGTGGCCGGCCAGGTGTCGCTGCCCAACCCGGTGACGGCCAACCCCGGCTATCCGTTCTTCGTTCCCGGCCGGGCCGGCCGGCGCCCGCCCCATCCGCCGCTCGACTTCGCGCTCAACGGCGCCGTGCCGATCGACGGCGGCCTGCCGCGCCACATCGTGCTCAACGGCGCCGCCAGCCACAGCGAGACCCGCTTCAACTTCGAGAAGAAGCTGCAGTCGCTCAACGTCCAGTGGCTCGCCGAAGCGGGTGAGCCGGTCGAGAAGGTGGCGATGAAGTTCCACGCCACCGCCGGCGGCTTCGGCACCGTGACGCCGCTCGGCGCGCCGGCGAACTTCAAGGTCAACGGCCATCCGGCGCAGCAGGGCGCTCCCTACGCCGATCCCTGCTTCGACGACGCCGGCAACGTCATCACCAACGTCCGCACCTACAAGGCGGCGGACATCCAGCTCGACCTCAAGCTCAACAAGGCGGGCTGGCACTACCCGCAGTCCCGCATGCTGGCCTTGTGGGGGGACGTCAACAACCTGCTCGCCGGCACCAAGACACCGGAGCCGTTCTTCTTCCGCGCCAACAGCGGCGAATGCATCGAGTACTGGCACACCAACCTGGCGCCCAACAAGTACCTGGTCGACGACTTCCAGGTGACGACGCCTACCGACATCCTGGGCCAGCACATCCATCTCGTAAAGTTCGACGTCACCTCCTCGGACGGCAGCGGCAACGGCTGGAACTACGAGGACGGCACCTTCGCCGGCCAGGAGGTGCAGGAGCGCATCTGCGCCATCCGCCAGGCCCAGCCCGGCCGTTGCGGCGAGGCCAGCACGACCGGCTGCACGTTCGGCGGCACGCCGACGGTCAACTGCCCGGTGCCCAAGGTCCACCCGTACTTCACCCAGTTCCGGGACGCCGACTGCGACGGCGTCAACGACTTCCTGGGCGCGCAGACGACGATCCAGCGCTGGTGGGCGGATCCGATCACCAACCAGGACGGCACCGGCCGTACCCTGCGCACGGTCTTCACCCACGACCATTTCGGCCCCTCCACCCACCAGCAGACGGGCCTCTACGCCGGCCTGGTCATCGAGCCCGCCGGCTCCAACTGGTTCCACAACGAGACCGGCACGCAGCTCGGCACCAACAACGGGCCTGCTCTCGGCAACGACGGCGGCCCCACCTCCTGGCAGGCCGTGGTGCAGGGCACGGTCGCCAAGAACAACTACCGCGAGTTCATGATCGAGTTCGCCGATTTCCAGCCGGCCTACGAGCCGGGCGGCCTGGTCTGCCCGAATCGTGATCCGGAGATCGGCTGGATCGATCCCGCGCGCGCCGTCAGCCCCCCGGGCCGCGAGGAGATCGGGCTGCCCGACCTCTACGGCAAGCCGGACCGGTGCCCGGTGCCCGACGGCAGCACGGCGTTCCTGGCGCCCCCCTGTCCCGAGGCGGTCTCGGCCGACGACATCGGCATGATGGCGATCAACTACCGCAACGAGCCGGTGGGCCTCAGGGTGCGCAATCCCGCCAGCAACAGCCAGGCGGGCGGCCTGGCCGGTGATCTCTCCTTCGCATACCAGTCGCGCACCGACCGCGCCGACACGGCGTTCAACGTGCAGCCGTCTTTCTATCCGCCGCTGACCAGCGGGCTTACCCCCGGCGACCCGTTCACGCCCCTGCTGCGCAGCTTCGAGGGGGACCAGGTCAAGATCCGTACGCTGGTGGGCGCGCACGAGGAGCCGCACAACTTCACCATCCATGGCGTGAAGTGGCTCTTCGAGCCGGACGACAAGGATTCCGGCTACCGCAACTCCCAGATGTCGGGCATCTCCGAGTGGTTCGACTTCGAGATCCCGCGCGTGCCCAGCCTGGCCGACGGCGAATCCGCCGACTTCCTCTACAAGCCCAGCGCGGCCACGGAGTCGCAGTGGACCGGCGCCTGGGGGATCATGCGCGTCTACCGCAACGACACCACCTTCGCCCCGTCGACCAGCAGGTTCTCCCTGGTGCCGCTGAGCTCCTACAACTCGGACGCCCGCTCGACGGACACCTCCTTCGCCACGATCTCGACCAGCCAGGCCCGCGCGGAGGGCGTGCCGGGAGAAGACGTCGATCCGGCGTCGCCGGTGCCCGTCAGCGGTTCCGGAACCGTCACCGGCACCTCCGGAACCACTACCGGTCTGGGCGCGGCCTCGCCGGACGGCAAGGCCGTGGCCGCCGGCACCATCGCGGTCGCCTGCCCGGCCGACAACATCAAATACCGCCCCTACGACATCACCGCGGTGTCGGCCGCCGAGGTCCTGCAGAACGATCCCATCGGGCTGCCGGGCCTGGTCTACAACCCGCGCCCGGCGTCCGTGAGCGGGCCGGCCGGCTCCTTCTCCGGCCCGCTGTACGACCCCACGGCCATCATGTTCGTCTACAGCTCCGACCTCACCTACGTGGGCGTGCCGGCGCGTCCGCGGCTCAATCAGAACGTCCGCCGCGAGCCGATCATCCTGCGCGCCAACGCGGGCGAATGCATCAAGGTGACGCTGCGCAACGACCTCCCGCCCAAGTACATCGACACGCCGGGGTACACCGGGGTCAACATGATCGTCGAGGGCTTCAACCAGAACGACGTCGTGCCGTCGCAGGAGGTGAGCCTGCATCCGCAGCTCGTGTTCTACGACGTCCAGAGGAGCGACGGCTCGAACGTCGGCCTCAACCCGTCGTCGTTCGGCAAGCAGACCGCCGCCCCAGGCGAGGTGCGCACCTACTACTGGTACGCCGGCGACGTGACGGGCACCACGGTCACCCCGATCGAGTTCGGCGCCACGGGGCTCACCTCGGCCGATCCCATCAAGCACAGCAACAAGGGGCTGATGGGCTCGCTGATCATCGAGCCGGCCGGCTCCACGTGGGCTTTCGATCAGGATTCCAACCTGAAGATCACCCGCGCGTCGGCCGTCGTCAGCTCGGCCAGCTCCGCCTTCAGGCCGTTCCATGAGTTCGCCTTCGTCATCCAGGACGACGTCAACCTCCAGTTCGCCGGCGGCACGCCGGTGCCCAACCTGAACGTCGACGACGATCCGGAGAACAGCGGCCAGAAGGCTGTCAACTACCGCGCCGAGCCGCTCTGGTACCGCGGCGGCTGGGGGCCGGAGACGCCCCTCACCGGCAACGGCTCGGGCTTCCGCACCCGGATGTTCCCGCAGTTCGACCAGATCCTCCACAACAGTTGGATCGGCGGCGGCGATCCCGAGACGCCGGTCTTCCAGGCCACGGCCGGCGAGGTCCTCCGCTTCCGCGTCGTGCACCCGGCCGGCCACACGCAGGCGCACGTCTTCGAGGCCTACGGACATCCGTGGCTGGAGCGGCCGTACGTCCTCGGCACGAATTCGACGCAGATCGGCCTCAATACCACGTCGGAGCTGTTCGGCACGCGCGGCGGGGTGGGTCCATCCGACCACTTCGACGCTCTGGTCAAGGACGGCGCCGGCGGCAGGTTCAGGATCACCGGCGACTACCTCTACCGCGACTACCCGGGCCCGCGCTTCGACGCCGGCATCTGGGGAATCCTGAGGATCGTGCCCTAGGGACCTCCTTCCATCCCCAGGGATTTTGTCCGGCGGCCGGCTCTCCACCGGCCGCCGTTTTTATTTGGCGTCACCCATTTTCAATCAGCGTGTAACGAAATGGTGGAGAGGTTCGCCTATCTGTCCAGGTGTCGCGAAGACCTTGCGGAACGCTGAATGGACAGCGGGCCGCGCCGGGGCGACCGGGCTCTGCGGCTAGAGAGGGAACCCTTATGCCAGTCACAGTCAGCTATCCAGGCGTCTACATCGAGGAGATTCCGAGCGGCGTACGCACCATCACCGGGGTGGCGACGTCGATCGCGGCGTTCGTCGGCCGGGCGCCTCGCGGATCGGAGGACGAAGCGGTGACCGTCTTCGGACTCGGCGATTTCGAGCGAAATTTCGGCGCGGTGACCTATGGCTACCCGATGGGATATGCCGTCCGGGATTTCTTCATGAACGGCGGCGGACAGGCGATCATCGTGCGACTGTTCAATTCGCCGTTCGCCGACGAGGCGGCCAGGAAGAGCTCGGAGGACGCCGCCAAAGCCGTCGCGGCGGCTACCGATGGCGGCGATGCCGCGGCGGCTGCGACGGCCGCGCGCGCGGAAGCCGAAAAGTCCAAGAACACGCCCCAGTACGGGGCCGCCGACGCGGTGGCGAAGGCCGCTGAAGCCGCCGCGGCCGGCGGCGGTGATCTCGCCGCCGTCAAGAAGGCCGCCGCGGATGCGGCCAAGACCGCCGCGCCCTTCGGCAAGGCGCAGATCAAGATCGGGGCGGTCATCCTTGAAGCCGCCTCTTCGGGAAAATGGGGGGCGAACCTGCGCGCCACCATCGATGGCGTCGCCGCGGACCAGTTCAATCTCACCGTCCGCGATGACTCTCCCGGCGGCCTGACGGAAAAGTTCCTCGGCTTGTCGACCAAGAAAGACAGCCCCCGGCGGGTCGACCGGGTCCTGAAAGCCGAGTCGAGCCTGGTGCGCTGGGTCGGGGACCTCGACGCCAATCCGGCTCCCGCGGTGACCGCCGGCAGTGACGCGGTCACGCTCGCGGAGCAGGACGTGGCGGTCAAGAAGAAGGCGCTCCAGGACAAGCAGGTGGCGGGAGGAGACACCGCGGCGGAGGTGGCCGCGCTGAACAACTCGATGCAGGCGTTCGCGACGGCCAAAACGAATGCGTCGAGCGCCCTGACCGACGGCCAGCCGCTGAAGTTGAAGAACTTCACTCCGCCCGGAGGCGACATCGACAAGAAGGGGCTGTACGCCCTCGAGCGGACTGATCTTTTCAACCTGCTCTGCATTCCGCCCGAGACGCGCGAAGGCTCCACGGATACGACGATCTATCAAGCCGCGCTCACCTATTGCCAGAAGCGCCGCGCCATGCTCATCGTCGATCCTCCCGCGGAGTGGAAAAAACCTTCCGATATCACCAAGAACAGCAACCAAGCGCTCACGGATCTCGGCCTCTCCGGGAACGAGGCCCGGAACGCTGCCCTGTACTTCCCCCGGGTCCTTCAGTCCGACCCCAACCAGGAGGGCCGGCTCGCGGAATTCGTGCCTTGCGGGGCCGTCGCGGGCGTCATGGCCCGCACGGACGTCAGTCGCGGCGTCTGGAAGGCCCCTGCCGGGCTCGACGCCTCTCTGAACGGCATTCAGGGATTGGCCGTCAACTTGACCGATCAGGAAAACGGGACGTTGAACCCTCTGGGCGTCAACTGCCTGCGATCCTTCCCGGTCACCGGCCGCGTCGTATGGGGCGCGCGGACGATGCGCGGCGCGGACATCCTCGCCGACGAATATAAATACATCCCCGTCCGGCGTCTTGCCCTATTCATCGAGGAGAGCCTCTACCGGGGCACGCAGTGGGTGGTCTTCGAGCCCAACGACGAGCCGCTCTGGTCGCAGATTCGCACCAACGTCGGCGCGTTCATGAACAACCTTTTTCGCCAGGGCGCCTTCCAGGGCAGCTCGCCGCGCGAGGCCTACCTCGTCAAGTGCGACAAGGAGACCACGACGCAGAACGACATCAACCTGGGCATCGTCAACATCGTCGTCGGCTTTGCTCCCCTGAAGCCGGCCGAGTTCGTGATCATCAAGATCCAGCAGCTCGCCGGACAGATCGAGACCTAAGGAGACACGGTCATGGCCCAGTTCAATGTCAACGCGAATCGTTTCGACCCGTACAAGAACTTCAAGTTCCGTGTCTTCTGGGTGGGGAGCACGGCGCCGGTCGCCGGCATCAGCAAGGTCGGCGGCCTGAAGCGCACCACCGAGGTGGTGGAGCACCGCGAGGGCGGCGATCCCAGCACCTCCCGCAAGTCCCCCGGCCGCACCAAGTTCGAGGCCATCACGCTCGAGCGCGGAGTCACCCATGACACCGAGTTCGAAAAGTGGGCCAACAAGGTGTGGAACTTCGGCTCCGGGCTCGGCGCGGAGGTCTCCCTCAAGGACTTCCGGCGCGACGTCATCATCGAGCTCTACAACGAAGCGGGCCAGCCGGCGATCCGTTACAAGGTCTTCCGCTGCTGGGTCTCGGAGTTTCAGGCGCTGCCGGACCTGGACGCCAACGCCAACGCCGTCGCCATCCAGCACATCAAGCTGGAGAACGAGGGTTGGGAGCGCGACTACGAGCTGCAGGAGCCGAACGAGCCGACCTTCACCGAGCCCGCGGCGTAGGGACTCGTCATGCGTGCCTTTTCCGCGCAGGAGCTGCTGGACGCGTGGGAGCGCGGCCTGGCCGAGCCGCCGGTCCGGCGGGCGCTCATCCTGGTGGCCGCGGCCTGCCCCGAGGCCACCCTCGAGGATCTCGCCCGCGAGAGCGTGGGCCGGCGGGACGCCCGCCTGCTGACCCTCCGCGAGTGGACCTTCGGGCCGCGTCTGGTCAGCCTCGCCTCCTGCCCCGCCTGCGGCGAACGGCTGGAGACGGCCTTCGACGTGGCCGACATCCGGACGCCCGAGAGCACGGTGGAAGAACCGCTGGCGTTGACGGCCGGCGGCTTCGAGCTGACCTTCCGCCTGCCCAACAGCCTGGACGTGTCCGCGATGACCACGGCCGGGGACCTGGACGGCGCCCGCCGGCGCCTGCTGGGCCGCTGTCTGCTGGCCGCCCGTGATTCCGAGGGAGGAGACGTCTCGCTGGAACGGCTGCCCGAGACGGCGCTCGCGGCCGTGGCCCACCGCATGGCCGAAGCCGATCCGCAGGGGGATGTCGAGCTCTCCCTCAGTTGCCCCGCCTGCCGTCACTCCTGGCTGGCGCCATTCGACATCGCCGCGTTCTTCTGGACCGAGATCGACGCCTGGGCGCGGATGCTCCTGCACGAGATCCACATCCTCGCCTCGGCTTACGGCTGGCGCGAAGCGGACATCCTGGCGCTGAGCCCCTGGCGGCGCCGTTCTTACCTGGAGCTGATCCGCGGATGAGCGACTATCTCGGCAACCTGGCGGCGAAAAGCCTGGCCCCCGCGCCGGTCCTCCAGCCGCGCCTGGCCTCGCGGTTCGAGCCCCTGGCTCCGGCGGCCCCGGAGCTTCGGGAATCTCCAGCTTTTCTCGAGGAGACGGTAACGGAGATCGCACCTCCGCCGCCCGCGCCGATCCTCACGAAATTCGAGTCCCATTCCCCCTCTCCCCCCGGGAGAGGGGGGCAGGGGGTGAGGCCTCGAAGGGCAGGACGGTCCGAAGAGCAACACGCCCATGCGGCCGCGGTTGAAAAGGTTTCCGAAGAGTCTCCGCAGCCGGTGACGAAGCCGGAGCCGGCGCGCCGGCGGCTGCCCGCGCCGGTCGAGGCGGAGCCGGAGCGGGTTCAGAGCGCCGTTGCCGAGCGGAGCGTTCAGCCCTTCGAGGCCTCACCCCCTGACCCCCTCTCCCGGGGGGAGAGGGGGAACCTGGCCGCGGCGGCTGCGGCCAGGCCTGTTCTTCTTCAGCCCTTGACCGTCGTCCAGATCCCGCCAAGGCAGGACGCTCCCATCATGCCCCTTCTCCCACGGGAGAGGAGGCCAGGGGGTGAGAGCCCACGGGAACTTCGTACGGAAAAGCCCCAGCCTCAGGAAGCGCCGGTCCCGCGGCTCCAACCCCGGGTCACCTTCGCGGAGCGCCAGCCCTTCGCTCCCCTCCGGGAGGCGCCGGCGCCGGAGCCGGTCATCCACGTCACCATCGGCCGGATCGAGGTCCGGGCCACGGCCGCGCCCAAGGCGCCGGCGCGGGAACGGCCCGCGGCCCGGCCGGCGGTGGATCTCGACGAATATCTGCGCCAACGGTCCAAGGGGGAGGGACGATGAGCAACGGACTCGCCATTGCCGCCGTCTCGGCGACCCTGCGGCAACTGCTCATGAAGGGTTTGGAGAGCGCCAACGTCAACGCCAACGTCACCGTCCGCTCGCTCGACAAGGCGCGGGAGGGGCTCGGCGGTCATCAGGTCAACCTGTTCCTGTACCACACGCAGATCAACGCGGCCTTCAGCAACATGGACATGCCACGGCTGCTCAAGCCGGGCGAGACGGGGCATCCGCCGCTGCCCCTGAACCTCTATTACCTGCTGACCGCCTACAGCGATGACACCGACGATGTGGTCAGCCACGGGCTCCTTGGCAACGCCATGCGCGTGCTCCACGATCATCCGGTGCTCGGCGCCGGGGAGATCGAGAACGCCACCCATTCCAACGTGCTGGGCAGCGATCTGCACGAGCAGATCGAGCGGGTGCGCATCACCCAGCAGACGCTGCCGGCGGAGGAGATCGCCAAGCTCTGGCCGGCGTTCCAGACGCAGTACCGGACCTCCGTCTGCTATCAGGTTTCCGTGGTGCTGATCGAAAGCCAGCGCGCCTCCAAGACGCCGCTCCCCGTGCTCAAGCGCGGCAAGGACGACACCGGCGTAACCGCGCGGGCGGATGTCGCCTCACCGTTCCCCGAGTTGGTGAGCGTCGAGCTGCCGGACCGGCAGTTCAGCGCCCGGCTGGGGGACGTGGTCACGCTGAAAGGCAACCACCTGGACGCCGGCACCGCCAAGGTGCTCTTCCTCAATCCGCGCCTCGCCGCTCCGGCCCCGGTGACGATCGAGCCCGGCGCCACGGAAAAAGAGATCAAGGTCAAGCTGACCGACGACGCCGACCTCTGGGTGGCCGGGCTCTACACGGTCTCGGTGGAGCTCACCAGCGGCGACGACGTGCGCACCACCAATGAATTGCCGCTGACCGTGGCGCCGCGCATCACGGCCCTGCCCGCTACGGCTCCCCCCGACATCGACGGGACCTCCGAGATCGACGTGAGCTTCCGCCCGAAATTCCGGCCCGGCCAGCGCGCCGTGCTGTTGATCGGAGACCGCGAGGTCCATGCCAAGCTCCCCGAGCCTCCTCCTCCGCCCACTCCCACGGACACGCTGAAGTTCATCGTGACGAAAGCGCCCCTGGGCGAGCATTTCGTCCGCCTGCGAATCGACGGCGTGGACAGCCTGCTCGTGCAGCGTCCGGAAGGCCAGCCGCCCTTCTTCGACCCGGCGCAGAAAGTGACGATCTGATGAGCGACGCCGCCGGCTGGCCGCAAGCGAACGACGCCTTCCTCTCGGCCGCTCTCGCCTGGCTGCGCCTGCGCCTGGAGCGGCTCGCGGACTGGGAGCAGGTTCCGCCCGCGCCGTCGCTCCCCGTCGAGCCCGCGGCCGAGCCCAAGGCTTCTTCGTTCGCTGAGCGCTTCCGGCGCCGGCCCTCCTCCGAGAACGCGCCGCCGCCCATCCTCGCCCTGCCGCCGGCTTCGGAGGCCGTCACCCAGGCGCATATCGAAGAGGCCGCCAAGGCCATGGCCGCGGCCGAGGAGATGGACCCGCCGCCGGCCCTGATGGTGCTGGCCCGCCGGTTCGGATTGTCCAGATTCGAGCGCGACGTGCTCCTGCTCTGCGCCGCCCTGGAGCTCGATACGCGCATCGCCCCGCTCTGCGCCCGAGCCCAGGACGATCCCGCGCTCCCGTGGCCGACCTTCGCGCTCGCCATGGCCCTGTTCGACGATCCGGCCTGGGACGTGCTCTCGCCCGAGCGCCCGCTGCGGCACTGGCGGATGATCGAGATCAATCAGCCCGGAGCGCAGCCGCTCACCACCAGCGCGTTGCGGGCGGACGAGCGCATCGTCAACTTCCTCAAGGGCCTGAATTATCTGGATGATCGCCTCAGCCCGCTCCTCCTCCCCCTGCGGCCGCCGGAGGGGGACGCCGAGCTGCCGCCGTCGCAGGCCGAGGTGGTCCGCCAGATCCTGAGCCGGCTGGAGGCCGCCCAACCGGGCCGCCGATTGCCGGTCTTCCAGCTTCTGGGGCCGGACGTGCCGAGCAAGCGGCTGGTGGCCTGGCATGCGGCGGCCTCGCTGGACCTGGGCCTCTACCGCCTGCCGGCCGAGCTGATGCCCACGCAGGTGGCCGATCTGGAGACCCTCGCCCGGCTGGTGCAGCGCGAGAGCGCGCTGTCCCCCTTCGCCCTCTACCTCGACGCCCAGGAGACCGAGAGGGCCGCGCCCGCCGAAGGCCAGGCGCCGCCGCTCGGCCGTTTCCTCGCGGGCGCCAACGGCGTCTTCTTCGTCGCCACCCAGGATGTGCGTCCGGGACTGGGGGAGACCAGCGTGGCCCTGGACGTGGCGAAACCCACGCCCGCCGAGCAGAAAGAGGCCTGGGCCGCGGCCCTGGGAGAGTCCGCGGCGGATCTGCCGTCGCGACTCGCCAGCCAGTTCAGCCTCGACCTCGAGACCCTGCGCCGCATCGCCCGCGCCACCCAGGAGGACGCCAGGCCGGAAGGCGTCGAAACGGAAAATCCTTTGGGAGAGCGCCTCTGGGACGCCGCGCTGGCGAGCGCCCGGCCGCGCCTCGAAGGACTGGCCCAGCGCCTCGATCCGCGGGCGACCTGGGACGACATCGTGCTGCCGCAGCGCGAGCTCGACCTTCTGCACCAGATCGCGGCCCAGGTCCGCCTGCGCAGCCAGGTTTATGAAGATTGGGGCTTTGCCGCCCGGCGCAACCGGGGCCTGGGGATCAGCGTCCTGTTCGCGGGCGAGAGCGGCACGGGCAAGACCATGGCCGCCGAGGTGCTCGCCAGCGAGCTGCGCCTGAGCCTCTACCGCATCGATCTTTCGACCGTGGTGAGCAAATACATCGGCGAGACCGAGAAGAACCTCCGCCGCCTCTTCGACGCCGCCGAGGACGGCGGGGCCATCCTCTTCTTCGACGAAGCGGACGCCCTGTTCGGCAAGCGCAGCGAGGTCAAGGACAGCCACGACCGTTACGCCAACATCGAGATCAACTATCTCCTCCAGCGCATCGAATCGTACCGGGGACTGGCGATCCTGGCGACCAACCTCAAGAGCTCGCTGGACTCCGCCTTCCTGCGGCGCCTCCGTTTCCTGTTGGATTTCCCCGCCCACGCTGAGGTCGAGCGCCGGGAGATCTGGAAGCGCATTTTCCCGCCCGAGACGAAACAGGCCGGCCTGGACTTCAGCCGCCTGGCCCGTCTCGGCCTGAACGGCGGAGCGATCAACAACGTGGCCATGAACGCCGCCTTCCTCGCCGCTGGCGCGGGAACGCCCGTGACCATGCCGCACATCCTCGCCGCCGCCCGCACCGAGTTCCTGAAGCTCGGCCGTCCCATCAACGAAGCCGATTTCCGCTGGACTGAGCCCGTGGAGGCGAAGGCATGAAAGTGAACCTCCACATCGACCGCCTCGTCCTCGAAGGGATCGATCTGGATCACGCCCAGCGCCCCCATCTGCAGGCGGCGGTGGAAGCGGAGCTGGGGCGCCTGCTCGCAGAACGCGGCGTAGGAAACCTGGCCGCCGGCGGAGCGGTGCCGTCCGTGCGGGCGGAAGGGTTTCAGATAAGCGGCGACGGCAATCCGGCCCAACTCGGGAGGCAGATCGCGGGCGCGGTGTATGGAGGCATCGGGAAGTGAACCAGCAGGCGGCGCAAGCTGAGCCGAAGAGCGGGGCCCGGCAAGGCGCCATGCTTCAGCGGAAATGCGCCTGCGGGCAGCATACCGGTGGGGGAGAGTGCGAGGAGTGCCGGAAGAAAGACAAAGGGGCGTCTGCCAGCGGGCTCCAGAAAAAGCTGGCCCTGGGGCCGCCGGGAGATTCCTTCGAGCGGGAGGCGGACCGGATCGCGGAGGCCGTCACCGCCGGATCGCGGGTGTCCAGCCGGGAGCGGGTAAGCCCGGCTCCTTGCGCCGCCGCCACCGGCGGTCCGGTCCCGGAGGCGCCTGGACGGCCTCTCGGTCCCGGGGTGCGCGCTTTCATGGAATCGCGTTTCGGCCATGATTTCAGCCAGGTGCGCGTCCACACCGACTCGAACGCCGGGGAATCGGCCCGATCTCTCGATGCCCTGGCCTACACCCTGGGGCGCGACATCGTGTTCGGGGCTGGGCAGTACGCTCCCGAGACCCCGGCCGGACGCGGGCTGCTCGCCCACGAGCTGACCCACGTCGTGCAGCAGTCCCAGACTCCCGGCGCCCAGGTGCAGCGAAAGGGTTCCGGGGGAGCGATCTCGGGCTTCTTCAACAGCTTCATCCATATCTTTTTCGATTACAGCGACACGGCGATCCAGGAGTATCTCGATCTGCTGGAGAAGACGGGGGACATCGAGGGAGACCCCGACAGCGACGACAAGGCCCGCCAGATCGTCCGCGACAAGAAGCACCTGTCTCTCTCCCCCGAGATCAGGACCCTGCTCGTGCTGGAGATGCTGGACGGGCCCACGCTCGGCGATGACGAGAGCGCGATCATCGAGATCATGCGTTCCGCGCTCCCGCCGGATCGCAAGACGATCGTCGACAAGATCGGGCGTGGGAGGATCTGGGAGGATTTCAGCGGCGAGAACCTGAGGATCATCGAAGCCCTGACCCTCACCGCCGCCGACCTCCAGGATTCCGGTCTCATGAAGCGTCTGCGGGATCTCTCGGAATTCGAGCTCCAGGATTACAGCAAAAATGCCGGGAGCGCCGAGGTCAAGGCAGAGGTCGACAAACTCCTACGGCACGATCTTATGTCCCATCCCGAGGAAGAGCGCAAGGAGATCGCCGTCTCGGGCATGTATCCGTCGTCGGCAGCCGAAGACTTCGATAAGGACTTCAAGGAGGTTCGGGCTTATAAAAAGGTCAACGGCCTCAAGCTCGAATTCGAGACCAAGATACCTCTGGAAGTACGGCCGGGTTTGACGAGCGTGGCTGAAGATCTGGCGACCGGGCCTCCGGAGAAAGCGAACCTGCGTCCGAACCACACGGTTAGCCTGGCCATAAAGGCCGCGAATGGAGTCTACCGTTTCACTCGTTTCAGCCGTCAAGCCGCCACGCCGGGCGCAACGTCGAGCGCCTCAGAGGTCGTCTTGATCGAAGATGTGGGAAAGATCCGCGGGTTACAGGCGGCGCAAGTAGGCCCCTGGGTGTTCTCCAAGGAGAATAAAGACCTCCGGCTTGATTCATTGCTGTCGGAATCCGTCAAGGTGAAAAAGTTCAGCATCATCAGGGGGATTAATTGGCTGGCTGATGAGTGGGCGTTGCTCGTCGCAGCTCTTGAATCGTTCCCCGATGGGGTGTTGAGCAGCGTGGACGGTGTCCGGTTTGAGCGCATGCAAAAGGACCCCGCACATCCCGAGTTTCTTGCGGAGACCCAGAGGTTGGGCGAGTCGATCGCCGTCTTCGATAAGGCCTTCAGTCAGTCGCCAGTGAGGTACGGAATTTACACAGTTCTAGAGAGAACCATTGCGCACGAGATTGGCCACCGAAACGACAAAGGTCCACTTCGCTTGGCAGCGTCGGGTTACAACACGGATCGAGATCGAGGAAAACTGGAGAAGGCCCGCTCCCACTCGGGTGACTCCTTATTCAAGTATAACGCTGCCAAGAATACATATGAGGTAGGGGCTCCTTCTGTCCCTGAGGGGGGAGAATTCCAAGAGGCGGCAGCGAAGGATGGAGTGAAGCTGACGAGTTCGAAGATTTCGAGATCAATTACCCAGTACGGCGAGCAGAGCTATACCGAGCAGTTCGCGGAGCTGTTCTCGTTTTACGTGACGGACCCGAAGCTGCTGCAGGCGATCCGGCCGAACGTCTACGCCTACTTCGCGGCGCGCTTCCCGAGATGAAACAGCAAAGCCTGATGCTCGTCCCGCGAGGGGGAGCCTTGCCGGTGATCTCCGGCCTTCTCCAGCGCCAGTGCGCCTGTGGCCAGCATACCGGCGGCGGTGAGTGTGAAGAGTGCAAGAAGAAGCAGAAGATGCAGAGGCGAAGGAATCAGGGGACCGAGCCCTCCGAGGTGCCGCCGATTGTCCATGAGGTGCTGCGCTCGTCCGCGCAGCCGCTGGACGCCGGGACGCGCGGCTTCATGGAGCCCCGGTTCGGCCAGGACTTCAGCCAGGTGCGGATTCATACCGGTACGCAAGCGGCAGATTCAGCACGAGTCGTAAATGCCCAGGCTTACACGGTCGGGCGCGATGTGGTTTTCGGTGCGGGAGAGTACACACCGGGAACCACAGCGGGGCGACGACTTCTCGCGCATGAGTTGACCCACGTCGTACAGCAGACTGGCGGTGGGCGGAGATCGAGCATCCAGCGCAGCTCGATAGGCTCTCTGCCAAGCATCGTCCTTGGACCAGAAGATGACACGCTCGAGCGCGAAGCGCATCGTGCCGCCGAGATGCTCGACGAAGAGGAAGACGAAGTGGAGGTTCTGGAGCGCTCTGTTGGGCCATCTTTGCAGCGCCACCCGGCGTTTGTGGGTTTGGATGAAGCCGGCCCAGGGGCAGACCTGACAGGCAAGACAGAAGACCAGTTGTTCAGTTGCATGAAGGGCGCGAAAGCTGACCCAGAAGAATGTGTTCCGAGCCGGTCTCTGACGTGGGACGACTTCACAGGTGCGCCAAAGGGTAATCTGTCGGCCTTTACGACCGCGCCAGTGATGGACAAGCCAATGGACCCGCAGAGGGCGGCATGCCTCCAGCGAGTCCTCGGCAAAACGACGGATCAGACGCGAGTCTTCCAGGCCCAGCTTGATTCAGGTAAATCGTGGGTCAGAGCTAAATTCAAAGATCCGACCAATCCCTCCAAGACAGAATGCGGCAAAAACATCAGGAGCTGCGAATCGAAATTCAAAAAGCTGAAGCCCAATCAAACCGGAACGATGACGCTGGGTTCCAATCCCAACTCAAAGTGCGGCGCATCGATAGCGCCTGATCCTTCTGTGACGGCGACCTCAAAGGATGAATGCAAAACTGTATTGGGCGCGGAGTGCACGCGCGTGGCCCAACTTGAATCCGAACGGTTACTCAGACACGAGCAAGGCCACTTCGACATCAGTTGTGCGTTGGCCAGGAAAGCGAACTCGGCGCTCATCGCAGGTGGAAAGTTCAAGGACATTAAGACGGCGGTCGAGCCGTTGGGGTCGAAGAAGGACAAAGCGTTCAAAAAATATGATGATGATACTGAGCATGGTTGCATTGCATCGAAGCAGGCCGACTGGGAAGCGGAGATTGCCGCCGGCCTGCCCAATATAACGATTCCTTGAGAGAGCATCATGACGACCTTTCCCCGGCTTTCCCGCGTCTCGAAGGATGGCCTCCTGTGGACACAAATCGCACCGTCCATCGATAGAGGGCTGGGCGGGTCGCGGGAAACAGCTCCTCCCATCGTGCATGAGGCGCTGCGGTCTTCCGGACGGCCCTTGGACCCATCCACGCGAAGCGTGATGGAACCCCGATTTGAGTATGACTTCAGCCGGGTTCGCGTCCACACCGGAGCCAAGGCCGCCGAGTCGGCTCGTGCGGTCAACGCCCTGGCCTTCACCGTCGGATCGGACATCGTCTTCGGCAACGGGCTTTACGCTCCCGACACCGCCAACGGAAGGAAGATCCTCGCCCACGAGCTGACTCATGTGGTGCAACAGGGAGGCGCTTCGCCCGCTGGCCCTATCCTCATTGGACCCGCCAATGATCCTCAGGAGCGGCACGCCGAGAGAGTGGCCGAGGCAGGTGGAACAGACCGAGAGATCAAATCGGAGGCTCCACGGCTTCGCCGGCTTGGCGCCAACCCGAGCTGCACGGCTGACGAAGCCAAGGGTATTCACCAGGCGATCTTTGACGCCCGGGGCTGGTTGAACAAAGTCATTCCCAAGCTGGAGGAGTCGCCCTTGCAGGCGGCGGTCCTCGCCAGTCTTCGGCGGAACTTCGGCTCCACCTACGGTGTGGCGGAGAACGCGTCCCTGATCGCGGGGCGCTTGAAGGTAGGGCGCCGGGCGCTCGGGACCATCCCTTTCTCGTGTGACACCGCCGGCGCGACGGCGCTCTGCAAGGCGCAGCAATGTGGTTGGGCGACCGTCGGTTCCAACGCGGCGACGATCTGCACCAATCCACCCAGCACCTTGAGCGTCGCCTTTCCCCGCGCGGCAAGGTGCGTGCTGCACGAATCCCTGCACGCCTCGATGAGCTTCATGACGGTCGACAACTACAAGGAGGCGGCCGGCTTCCCCGGCGCAGGCACCGAGCCACTTTTGAATCCAGCCTCCTACGAGCATCTGGTGGCGGAGCTCTCGTGACGCGCCACGCTGTAGCGGGATCAAAGTCCCAGCCAATGGAAGGTTCATCTCGCCCGGGCTCGATGCTCCAGCGCAAGTGCGCGTGCGGCCAACGAGCCGGTGGAGGCGAGTGCAAGGACTGTCAAAAAAAGAGGCGAGAAATCCAGAGGCGGAAGAATCATGGGGCCGAGCCCTCCGAGGTGCCTCCTGTCGTCCACGACGTGCTGCGCTCACCGGGCCAACCCCTCGCTTCCAACGTGCGCGCCGCGATGGAGCCTCGCTTCGCGCGCGACTTCAGCCAGGTCCGTCTTCAGGCCCCGAGCGGTCCGCAATCCGAGCTGACCGTCAACGATCCCGGTGATGCCTTCGAGCGGGAAGCCGAGCGGATCGCGTCCGCGGTCGCAGCGGATGACGCCGTCCCTCGCGGGGAGGAGACGCGGCAGGACTTCAGCAGCGTGCGCGTTCATACGGACGGCCGTGCCGCCGAAGCCGCCCGAGCGCTGAATTCGCGGGCCTTCACGCTCGGCGGCCACATCGTCTTTGGTTCGCGGCAATACCAGCCCGACAGTCCGGAAGGCAGGAAGCTTCTGGCCCACGAGCTGACCCATGTCGTCCAGCAGGGACAAGCAATTGGATCCCTGGTGCAACGGAAAGGGCCTCTGGGAGCGATCGGTGGATTCTTTAACAGCCTCGCCCATGCTCTTGTCGACTACAGTGAGGAATCACTCCAGAAATACCTGAGCCTGCTGGACCGGACCCACGATATCGAGGGCGATCCGGACAGCGACGACAAAGCCCGGCAGATCGTGAATACCTGGAAGCTGGGCGGCAGCCCCTTCGTCTTGACCGGGCAGCGCAAGGCCCTCCTGATCCACGAAATGCTCGACGGCCCGACCACGGGGTCCGATGAAGATGCGATCGTCGAGATCCTCGAGCGGTCCTACAATTTCGAGCTCAGCTACATTTTCGGGGCCGGCGGCGTGAGCCCCAAGAAGATCGACTCGGATGTTCCCTCCGATCCGGGGGATCAGTTCTACGACTTCTGCGAACGCCGTTTCGAGGGAGGTCTGCCAAACCTCCTGCAAGGCAAGATCGTGCCGATCGGCTATCCCATCCCCCTCGGCGAAGGCCTTCCCATACCGGGCAATCCGCTGGCTCCCATTCCTTCCTTGCCTGGCGCGAACACCCTGAGCTCCGGCTGGAGCGTCAAGAACCTGTCCTGCATCCTGGGCCTGCTTTGTACGGAAGACAAGGCGGTCGTACAGCAGCTTCCGAAGAAGAAGGTCAAGGTGGCCTCCAAGATCAAGGAGGTCTACTGGGAGCATGACGGCACCGCCTGGAAGCAGCTTGAGCGGCTCCGCGGCGCGGCTTCCAACTCAGATCCGAATTCCCCGGAAATCATCGTGAAGGAGAGCACGAGTTGTCCTGAAGTCGTGGAAAAACTCGTCCACGAAGTGCGGCATCTGAACCAGCCCTCGAATTGGAACACTCTCGAGAAGGAGAGGGACGCCTACACGTTCGGCGAAGACTGGACGATCAAACGCGGATTCCCTGGGCGGCAAGACTTCCGGACCGTCGATCCCAAATCTCAAAAAGAGGTCACGGACCCAGCGAAGATCGAGGCTTACGTGAAGAAGCGCTATTCGGGCATTACGAGCGCTCCCGGCGAGCAGATCACCGGCCACGACACGACGACCGGAGAGACGATCGTCGAATTGCCGAGCGGCCAGGAGACCCGGCGTCCTCCCCAGGCGGGCGACAGTCACCAGGACGTCCCGAAGACCAAGGCCGCGTTTGACAGCTTGCCGCAGATCCCGCCCTCGTCGTGGGTATGCCCGTGAGGGCCGCACCGGCCTGATCCCACAATCTCGATCCGCCTGTAACGAATTCAGTTCTCCAGCGCCTACTCAAAGCGAGGCCTCGCTATGACTAACTTCCCCCGCTCCCCCCGCATCCTCAAAGGCGGCCTCGTGCTGATCGACCCGGTCACGGCGGCGGTGCGGCGGATCGTCGTGCTGCAGTACAACCCGGACTCATTGTCGCGGACGCTCCAGGTGCAGGGGGTGGGCGACAGCGCGGACCGCTCGCAGGCGCTGCGGCTCAAGGCGCCTCCGGTCGAGACGCTCAAGCTGGAGGCGGAGATCGACGTCACGGACCAGCTCGAGCTGCCGGACGAGGGGCAGAACCGGATTGCCGTGGAGCTCGGGCTACATCCGCAACTGGCGGCGCTGGAGACGATCATCTACCCCTCCAGCGCCCAAGTGCTGGAGAACCACTCACGGGCCCAGTCGGGGACGCTGGAGATCGCGCCGATGGAGGCGCCGCTGACGATCTTCGTCTGGAGCAAGAGCCGCATCCTGCCCGTGCGGGTGACGGACTTCAGCGTCACCGAAGAGGCGTTCGATCCCAACCTCAACCCCATCCGCGCCAAGGTGAGCCTGGGCATGCGGGTTCTCAATATCAACGACGTCGGCTTCGTCCACAAGGCCGGCAGTCTGTTCATGAGCTATTTCCAGCAGAAGGAGCAACTGGCGGCGAAGATCGCCGGCGGCGGCTTCGGCCCGTTGGGCATCGGAGGCATCCCTTGAAGCGGCGTTTGAGGAGCCCGGCCAAGGCGGAAGTCGCGGGGCGGGCTCCCGCGAGCGTACACGAAGTATTGCGCTCTCCGGCCAAGCCGCTCGCCTCCGAGGTCCGCGCCGTCATGGAGCCACGCTTCGGGCATGACTTCAGCCGCGTGAAGGTCCACACCGACGACAGGGCCGCGCGTTCGGCTCGGGACGTTCAGGCGCTCGCCTACACGGTAGGATCGGACGTCGTCTTCGCGGAGCGCCGGTATGACCCGCGAAGCCAGTCGGGGCAGGCGTTGATCGCTCATGAGCTGGCCCATGTGGTTCAGAACCGGAACGAGTCCGGAGGATCTCCCGCAACGGGCTTGGCGATCGGCCCGGCTGCCGGTCCCGCCGAGGCACGAGCTCAATCAGCGTCCCAGACCGCGTTGCGAGGCGACAGCGTTCCGGACCCGGGGACCGCTCCCGGCGGCACCCTGCTGCGAGCGGTGGACACGAACGGAGGTGTCTTCGACACCACCCTGTACAACCCCTTCAGCGGCCCGGACCCTGTTTCACCGACGGGGCTGAGCGTCGGCGCCGATATCGATCTGACGTTCATGCCCAACGATCTGGTCGAAGCCGGCGCGATCGGCCTCACGCAGACCGCCAAGAGGCTCAGCTTGCCGGCTCTCGGCGGAGCCGCGACGTCTCCTACCTTCACGAGCTCGCGCAATGCCGACCTGTCCACGCGGCCGGATGGGACGTTGGGCCCGGCTATCGACCAGGGGGATCCAAATCGCAGACAGCCCGACACGATCCCGAACACCAACCCGCTCTATGCGGTGGAGAACACCCCCGGCAACGTTTCGGCGACCTTGACCGACGTGGGGGCCACCCCCGGCGCTGGACAGCATGGATTTCGCCAAAAGAGTCCCGGCGGCTTCGCGGTCCAACCCGCGATCCTGGTGGACCGCGCAAGGCACCCCGTTCAATTCCCGGGGCAGGAGGTCGTCAACACTTTCGAGGCCACGGCCCTCGTGCTCACCGGGCCGATGAGCGGAACGTACCTGGGCTCCATTGAATGGGGATGGGAGGCGGACGCAACGGGAAAGGTCAGTACGCTCCCACTCCGGATGATCAGCGCCGGCGTCCCCTCCGATGAGCTCATGGAAGCGGCGGAAACCTGGAACGACGCGAGTTTCACAGATCCGTCGACCGGTGGCGTTCACAATACCGTCAATCTTCCGATCATCCACCAGAAGGTCCCCACAGGCCGCAGGCGCACGACCGGGCGCGGGACGGAAATGCTGTTGTCCCTGTTGAGCTACATCGATTCCGAGTTGCTGCGACTCTCCGCGGGGCCTGACAGGGCCAACAAGGAATTCGAGCGGAGAGCTGTCGAGGCGGAGCTCAAGGAACGGACCGTCGATGTCAGCGTGCAGGTGTTCGCCAAGCAGGACCGGGTGGGAGCCGACGACGTCCATATCAAGGTCCTCTCGGGTAAGCTCTCCAGCTCCACGGACATGCGCCTCGAGAAGGGTGGCCAGGGGACGTTCCATGCCTCGCTGGCGGATCTCATGCCGATCGGGAATGATGTCATCGTCGAAATCCATGAGAAGGATCTCGGACGATTGAGGGCCGACGATCAGATCGCCAGGATCGTATGGACAACGCCTTTCAAGCCCTTCAGCTCCAGGTACAAGGCGGGAAGGGCTGATTATCAGGTCGGCGTTCAGTTCAACCGGTGAATCGCGGAGGCATTCCATGAGCGACCTGTTCCAGAACATGCTGCAAGCCGTCCCGCTGTCCAACACGCTCTTTTCACCCTCCAGCCGCTATTACGGCATCGAGACGGTGAAGATGATGACGGCGGAGGGCGAGGAGGTGATCTATCTGCGGCGCCGGTTCGTCCCGCAGCCGGAGCGCTTCGGGCTGCTGCGCGCGCACACCGTGACCGAGGGGGACCGGCTGGACAACATCGCGGCCCGGCACCTGGGCGATCCCGAGCTCTTCTGGCGGCTGTGCGATGCCAACCGGGCGCTGCGGCCGGACGAGCTGACGGAAGAGATCGGCCGGCGGCTGCGCATCCCCTTGCCGGAGGGCCTGCCGGGCGGGGCCGATGAATAACGGTTTCTATCTGACGCTGATGGTGGGGCCGATGGTGCCTCTGCCGGTGGGACAGGACGTGATCGACGCCCTGACCAGCGTGCAGGTCAAGGTGTCGTCCGGCGCCACAGCCGAGAGCGGGTTCCAGCTCACCTTCAACCTGGGGAAGCGGTCGCCGCTCGAAACCCTGTTCCTGGTGGCGGGGAGCTCCTTGCCGCCGATCATCCGCGTCATCTTGACCGTCACCGTGAACGGTCAGGCCGAGGTCTTGATCGACGGCGTGGTCACGCGCACGGACGTCGCGTCCGGATCGGACAGCTCCGCCTCGACGCTGACGGTGATGGGGACCGATCTGACTGCGGTGATGAACTGGGACCTGTTCAATCCGATCAAGAACCTGCCGCTTCCGGCCATGCCGAACGAAGCCCGGGTGTTGTTGCTGCTGGCGAAATACGCGGTGTTCGGAGTCATTCCGATGGTGATCCCCAGCGTGCTGATCGACATCCCGCTCCCCACCGACCACATTCCGCGTCAACAGGGGAGCGATCTGCACTACATCCGGGCTCTCGCCAAGGAGGTGGGCTACGTCTTCTACCTCAAGCCGGGGCCGGTGACGGGGACCAGCATCGCGTACTGGGGGCCGGAGATCAAAGTCGGAGTGCCACAGCCGGCCCTCAATGTGGACATGGACGCCGAGACCAACGTCGAATCGCTGAGCTTCAGCTACAACGGGGAGGAAGCCGCGCTGCCGATCGTCTACGTGCACAACCAGGAGAGCAAGGTGATTTTGGTGATCCCCGTTCCCAGCATCACGCCGCTCAACCCGCCGCTGGGCCTCGTGCCGGCGATCCCCAAGCAGTTCCCGGAGTGCAAGGAGACGGCCAAGTACGGGCCGGTGCGGGCGGCGCTGGTGGGCCTCGCCAAGGCGGCGCAGACGGCCGAGGTGGTGTCGGCGCAGGGGAACCTCGACGTGCTGCGCTACGGCCGGCCGCTGCGCGCCCGCGAGCTGGTGGGGGTGCGCGGCGTGGGCACGGCGTTCGACGGCCTCTATTACGTCAAGAACGTGACGCACAACATCAAACGGGGCGAGTACAAGCAGAGCTTCAACCTCGCCCGCAACGGCCTGATCTCGACGGTTCCCAGGGTGCCCGTATGAGCAACGGAGAGAAGTTTTATGGCAAGTACCGGGGCACGGTGATCAACAACATCGATCCCATGCAGCTCGGCCGCATCCAGGCGATGGTGCCGGACGTCTCGGGTTTCATCCCCACGAGCTGGGCCATGCCCTGCGTGCCGCTCGCCGGCAAGCAGATGGGCACCTTCGTGGTGCCGCAGATCGGCTCCGGCGTCTGGATCGAGTTCGAGCAGGGGGATCCGGACTATCCGATCTGGGTCGGCGGCTTCTGGGGGATCGCGGCGGAGGTGCCCGTGCTGGCGCTGGCGGGCGTGCCCGGGAATCCGAACATCGTGCTCCAGAGCACGCTCCAGAACTCGCTCGTGATCAGCGACCTGCCCGGGCCGACCGGCGGCATCATGCTCAAGAGCACCACGGGCGCGACGCTCATCGTCAACGACACGGGGATCTACATCCAGAACGGCAAGGGCGCGAGCCTGGTCATGGTGGGACCCTCGGTAACGATCAACAACGGGGCGCTGGTGGTCCTCTGAAAGGGGAGGGAGTAACGATGCCCGGATTCCTTCTTCACGTCGGCGCCACGGTGCTCTGCGCGCACGGCGGGCAGGCGCAGCCGACGGTCCCCAATCCCCGGGTGACGGTGAATGGCATGCCCACCGTGACCTTCGCGGCGCCCTACGTGGTGGCCGGCTGCGCGCTGCCGCCGCCCCCCGCCGCCAACGGCCCATGCGTCACCGCGCAATGGATCACCGCCGCCACGCGCATCACCTCGAACGGCCAGCCCCTTCTGCTGCTGGACAGCCAGGCCATCTGCGCGCCCACGGGCACGCCCCTGCTGATCGTGGCCACCCAGACGCGGGCGACCGGAATGTAACGTGAGGACCGGATGAATATCGATTATCCCTTCCATTTCGATCGCCTCGGCCGCACCGCCACGACCGGGACCGACGACCACGTCCGGGACATGATCGAGCAACTGCTCTTCACCAACCCCGGCGAGCGGGTCAACCGGCCGGACTTCGGCAGCGGCTTGCTGCAACTGGTCTTCGCCCCCAACAGCCCGGAGCTGGCGGCGGCCCTCCAGTTCACCATCCAGGCCTCCCTCCAGCGCTGGCTGGGCGACGTGATCCAGGTGCAGAGCCTGGAGGTCACCAGCCGCGACTCGACGCTGTGCGTCGTCCTTCAGTACGTCGTGCTCCGCACCGGCGAGACGCGCGTCGAAACCTTCGAACGGAGCGGCTCATGAAGAGCGATCCCGGATTGATCTGCGACGACGAGCGGCGGCGTCACGACGTCCGCAAGGCGAAGGACTGGAACGGGCTCGACTACCTGGAGGTGGGCGACGACCAGCGGGAGGTCACGCTCTATTTCCTCGACAAGGCGCCCGCGGGCCTGCAGCCGGAAAACATTGTCATCGAGCTGTGCGGTGGCGGCCGGCCGGTGCGCGTGGAAAGCCTGCGCTTCTGCCGCATGGAGGACGAGGAGCGGGACGACTGCCTGCACCTCCGGGTCGACGCGATCGGCGGCTTCTCGCCCTACCGCCTCTGTCTGCGCGAGACGGACGAGCACGGCCGGCCGACCTCGCGGCCGTTCCCCGGCATCGACCCTCGCTACTCGTGCCTGGATCTCGATTTCAAAATCGGCTGCCCCAGCGATTTCGATTGCAAGGAGGAGCCGCACTGCCCGCCGGAGCCGCGCGAGGAGCCGGCGATCAACTATCTGGCGAAGGATTACGCCAGCTTCCGGCAACTGATCCTGGACCGCATGGCGGTCACCCTGCCGGACTGGCGCGAGCGCCACGTGCCGGACCTCGGCGTCACGCTGGTGGAGCTGCTGGCCTACGTGGGCGATCACCTGAGCTATTACCAGGATGCCGTCGGCACCGAGGCGTATCTCGACACGGCGCGGCGGCGGACCTCCGTGCGGCGGCACGTCCGCCTCGTGGATTACCCGATGCACGAGGGGTGCAACGCCAGGGCGTGGGTGTTCGTGGACACCAGTGCCGACCAGATCCTCAAGCCGGGCGAGTTCCATTTCATCACCGGTTTCGATCCCTCGCCGGCCGCGGGCAAGCCGCTCACCAGCGAAGACTTGAAAGGTTTTTCCGCGGCACTGTACGAGGTCTTCGAGCCGGTGCTGGAAGACCGGCCGGTCGAGCTGCGCGAGGCGCACAACGAAATCCGCCTCTACACCTGGGGAGACCGCGAGTGCTGCCTGCCGCGCCATGCCACGCGGGCCACGCTGCGCGACGAATGGATCGAGGAGAAGCCGCCGGCGCCGAAGCCGGAGAAGCCGTACGGGTATGGAAAGCCGGATCACGACGACGACTGCGCGCTGCCCCCGGAGCCGCACGAGCCCCGGCGCCGCCTGGACCTGACTCCGGGCGACCTGCTCCTTTTCGAAGAGGTGCGCGGCCCGAAGACCGGTCATCCCGCCGACGCCGACCGCTCTCACCGGCAGGTGGTGCGGCTCACCCGCGTCACGAGGAGCGTGGACGAGCTCTACAACCAGCCGATCGTGGAGATCGAGTGGGCGCGGGAGGACGCCCTGACGTTCCCGCTCTGCGTCTCCAGCCTGGGCGGCAAGGATTGCCGCATTCTCGATCCGGTGAGCGTGGCTCGGGGCAACATCCTCCTGGTGGACCACGGCCGCAAGGTGACGGATGAACCGTGGGACGCGGTGCCGCCGGGCAAGACCAAGCCCCATTGTGTGGGCGAGGGACGGCTGGCCGAGGCGCCGCTGCTCTCCGGCCGCTTCCGCCCCTTCCTGGAGCAGGGGCCGCTGACGTTCCGCGAGGCGCCGCCGCCGCGCACCGTGCCGGCCTCGCGCTTGCTGAGCCAGGACCCGCGCCGGGCCATGCCCCAGGTGACGATCCCCGAGGCGTGGAGCGTTCGGCGCGACCTCCTGGAGTCCGGCCCGGGCGACCGGCACCTCGTGGCGGAGGTGGACGACGACGGGCGCGCCCACCTGCGGTTCGGCGACGGCGAGACAGGCTTCGCGCCGCTGGCGGGCACCGTTTTCCAGGCTTCCTACCGCGTGGGCAACGGGCCGGCGGGGAACGTGGGCGCGGAATCGATCCGCCACCTCGTCCTGGTGGACGGCCTCACGATTTCCGGGGTGAACCTGCGTCCCCGGAACCCGCTGGCGGCGCAAGGCGGAACGGCTCCCGAGCCGCTGGCCGAGGTGCGCCTCCTCGCGCCGCACGCCTTCCGAAAGGATTTGCAGCGGGCGATTACGGCGGACGACTACGCCCGTATCGTCGAGCGCGAGTTCCCGGGCCGGGTGCAGCGCGCCGCCGCCGTGATGCGCTGGGCGGGGAGCTGGCCCGAGGTGCTGGTGGCGGTGGACCCGTGGAGCGGCGAGGAGAACGTGGGCGGGCTGCTGCGCGAGATCGAGCGGAAGCTCCACCGCTACCGGCGGATCGGTCACGACGTGGTGGTGAAGCGGGCCCTCTCCGTGCCGCTCTACGTCGAGCTGCGCGTCTGCGTGCGCTCCTCCTTCGTGCGCGGCCATGTCGAGGCCGCGCTCCTGGAGACCCTGGGGAGCCGCGCGCTGCCGGACGGCCGGCGCGGCTTCTTCCACGCCGACAACCTCTCCTTCGGCGAGGGGATCGCCCTCTCGCGGCTGATCGCCGCCGCGCAGTCGGTCACCGGCGTGGAGAGCGTGGGGGCCGTCGCCTTCCACCGGCTCCACGACGGTCCCGCCGGCGAGATCGAAAAAGGTTTCCTTTCTCTGGCCCCGCTGGAGATCGCCCGGCTCGACGGCGACCGGCGATTCCCGGACAACGGCCGGATCAAGCTCGAGATGCGAGGTGGCCGATGAGTGACAATTGTTCTTGCGGCGGCGCTTGCGGCTGCGGCTGCTGTGAAGGCACCGAGCCGCTGACGCCGAGGACGATCGCCAACCGGCCCGGCCTGGACGCTCTCGCCTACCGCGTGGGCACGCATGCCTCGTTCCTGGAGACCATGCAGGCGCGCCTTTCCAGCTCCGACTTCATGGCGCTGGAAGGGCTGACCACCCGCGATGCCGCCGATCCTTCCCTCGCCCTGCTGGACGCCTGGGCGCTGGTGGGCGACGTGCTGACCTTCTACCAGGAGCGCATCGCCAACGAGGGCTATCTGCGCACGGCGACAGAGCGGCGCTCGGTGCTGGAGCTGGCGCGGCTGGTGGGCTACGAGCCGCGCCCCGGCGTGGCCGCGAGCACGTACCTGGCCTACCTGCTGGACGAAGGGCCCGAGGCGCTGATCCCCGCCGGCGCCGCCGCGCGCAGCGTGCCCGGTCCCGGCGAGCTGCCGCAGACCTTCGAGACCCTGGAAGACCTCACCGCCCGCGCCGCCTGGAACAACCTCCAGGTGCGGCTGACACGGCCGCAGAATGGGAAGGACTGGGGGATGGTCGTTTATCTCCAGGGGGTCAATACGCAGGTGAAGGTGAACGATCCCTTGCTGATCGGTCCGAAGGGCCGGCCGGACCTCTACCGGGTGGTGAAGGTGGAGCCGGACGCGTTGAAGGACCGGACGCGGGTCGCCGTGCAGGCCTGGTCGCAGACGGCCCCGAAAGCGACGCCCCCGCCGTCCGCGATCAACTTCAAAGAGCTGGACCTCAGCAACCTGCAAAGCCGCAAGCTCCCGGCCAACACCGCCCCCCGGGTGGTCAGCGGGCTCAAGGAGATCGAGGCCCAGCCTTTCTCGGAGATCGACGAATCCGAGCTGCGGGCCGTGATGCAGGAGGCCCAGAGCCGGCTGGCGAAGGGACCCTCGCCGAAGGTGGCGGACTGGCTCACGACGGTGGTCGCGAGGCTCCAGGAGGCTTTGCAATCCGATCGCTTCCAGGAGGGGGGCGCCGCCACAGTGGCGCCCGCGATCCCTTCGAGCGTTCTGCTCGGCCAGCTCGCGAAGCCGCCCCAGCCGCAGAACCGGAGCAGCGCCCAGTTGGACCGCAGCGCGCGGGCGCTCCTTCAGCCGGGGTCGGACGTGAGCGGCAAGCTGCTGGTGGCGTCCCAACCGGAGTTGAGCGGCACGCTGTACACGGCCTGGGCCAACGCGCCCGCCACCGCGCTCCCCGATTTCGAGGTCTACGCGCTACGCGTCCGGGCCTCGGTGTTCGGCCATAACGCGCCCCCGCGGCAGGTCGGCACCCAACGGGAGGCGGGTGGCATCGTCCGGCTCCTTCCCCCCGTTGAGCCGACCCGAGATGAGAAAGACACATTGGATCCGGACCAACCGGACAACCGGTTGGCCCAGGCTGTCTGGCTCGACGCGCCGTATCCTCAGATCCTGCCGGAGAGCTGGGTCGTGTTCCACCGCCCGACAGTGACCCAGGAAATCAAGAAGCCGCTGATCATCGCGAAGGTCCGGCAGACCGCCGAGCAATCCCGGGAGGCGTACGGCATTGCCGCCAAATCGACCCGGCTCACGGTGGATCAACCCTGGCTCGACCTCAACACGAACGACGACGAGTTCGACCACTTCGACGTCATTCGCGGCACCGCCATCTTCGCCCAGAGCGAGCTCCTGCCGCTGGCGGAGGCGCCGATCGATCCCGTGGAAGAGGCGGTAGGCGGCGGCGAGATCGAGCTGGCCCGTCTCTATGACGGCCTGAAGACCGGCCGCTGGCTGATCGTCAGCGGCGAGCGCACCGACGTGCGGGAGATCGATTTCGACGGCAAGGAGCAGGTGGTGCCCGGGATCAAGGCGAGCGAGCTGGTCATGCTGGCCGGAGTGAAGCACGGAGTCGGCGGGATCGATCGCTTCCAAACCACCGGCACGGCTTCGGAAAAGCCTCGGAAGATGCCGCTTCCCGGCGACCGGACCCACACCACGCTTACGCTCGCGAAGGAGCTGCAGTATCGATACAAGCGGGACACCGTCGTGATCTACGGCAACGTCGCCAAGGCCACCCACGGCGAGACGCGCTTCGAGGTGATGGGGAGCGGCGACGCCACGAAATCCTTGCAATCCTTCACGCTGAAGCAGCCGCCCCTCACCTACGTTTCGGCGCCCACGCCGACCGGCATCGAGAGCACGCTCAAGGTGCGGGTCAACGACCTTCTCTGGCACGAGGCGGACAGCCTCGCCGGGCTGAAGCGCACCGACCGCGGCTACATCGTGCGCATCGACGACGGCGGCCAGACCACGGTGGTCTTCGGCAACGGCGAGCGCGGCGCGCGGCTGCCCACCGGCCCCGAGAACGTGCGGGCGACCTACCGCAACGGCATCGGCAGGGCGGGCAACGTCAAGAAGGAACAGATCACGCAGCTGGCCACCCGGCCGCTGGGCGTCAAGGACGTGATCAATCCGCTCCCGGCCACGGGCGGCGCGGATAGGGAGAGCCGCGATCAGGCGCGCCGCAACGCGCCACTGGCGGTGCTGGCGCTCGACCGGCTGGTTTCGGTGCAGGATTACGAGGACTTCACCCGCACCTTCGCCGGCGTCGGCAAGGCCCGGGCCACGCTCCTCTCGGACGGCTTCGCCGAGCTCGTCCACGTCACCATCGCGGGAGAAGACGACATCCCGATCGGAACGGATTCCGAGCTGCTCCAGAACCTCGAAGCGGCGCTGCGCCTGTACGGCGATCCCCGCCAGCCGCTGCGGATCGACGTGCGCGAGAGGGCGTTCCTCATCGTCGAGGCTTCCGTGCGGGTGCTGCCGGATTACCTCTGGGAGAAGGTGGAGCCGAAGGTCCGCGCCGCCATGCTCCAGGCCTTCGGATTCGACCGCCGCGACCTGGGGCAGGACGCGGTGCTGAGCGAGGCCTATCGGGCCATCCAGGGCGTGCCGGGCGTCGATTACGTGGACGTGGACGTGTTCACGGCCCGCGATTCCGAGGACATCCTGAAAGCCACCGACCTCGAGGATCAACCGAAGAAACGCCTCCGCGCCTCCCTGGCCAAGGCCGACGGCGACGGCACGATCCATCCCGCGCAACTGCTCTATTTATCGCCCGAGGTGGCGGACACGCTGATTCTCAAGGAGCTGAAGTCATGAGCAGCCCGGAAGTTCTGAGCAGTCCGGAAGTCCTGAGCAGTCCGGAAGACCGCCTGTATGAGCTCCTGCCCGCCGTCCACCGGCAGCGCGACTTCGAGCAGGGGGAGCCGCTGCGGGCCCTGCTGCGGGTGATCGCCGAGCAGGTGAACGCCGTCGAGGAGGACATCGATCAGCTCTATGACAACTGGTTCATCGAGACCTGCCAGGACTGGGTAGTGCCGTACCTCGGAGACCTGATCGGTTACCGGCCGGTCCCCGAGGCGGGGCGTCCCGGCGGGGCGGACCTCGACAAGGCCCTGATTCCCCGCCGCGAGGTGGCGAACACGCTGCGCTACCGGCGGAGCAAGGGGACGCTGGCGCTGCTGGAGCTGCTGGCGCGGGACGTCGCGGGCTGGCCGGCGCGGGCCGTGGAGTTCTACGAGCTGCTCGGCTTCACCCAGCACATGAGCCACCTCCGGCTCGACCGCGGCCGCACGCTGGACCTGCGGCGGGGCGAGGCCCTGGGCCACCTGGGGAGCCCGTTCACGGGACCGGCCTACACGGCCAGCGTGGGCCGGGCTCCCGGCCTCTCCGGCGTCGGGCTGTTCGTCTGGCGGCTGCGCTCGTATCCCATCACCATGGCTCCCGCCTGCCTGGTGGAGAAGTCGGCGAAAAACCTTTTCACGTTCAGCGTGCTGTGCAACGACACGCCGCTCTTCGTGAGGCCGGTGGCGGAGGACGATCCCACCGGAATCGCCGGTGAGCTGAACCTTCCCATCCCGATCTCCCGCCGGGCGTTCGAGGCGAGGAAAGAGGATTACTACGGTCCGGACAAGAGCGTTCATATCTGGGTCGGCAAGAAGGCGAAGGGCTCCACGGAGAGCGTTCCCGAGCCGGTCCCGCTGGAGCGCATCGTGGTGGCGGACCTGAGCGACTGGCGCTACACCCCACCAAAGGACAAGGTGGCGGTGGACCCGGAGACGGGACGGATCGTGTTCCACCGCGACCGGCGGGACAGGGACGTCTGGGTCTCCTACAATTATGGCTTCAGCGCCGACATCGGCGGCGGGGAGTACGACCGCCTCCTCTCGCAGCCGGCAGGCGCGGCGGTGATCCAGGTCGCCAGGGACGGTTCCATCAAGTCCATCGGCGAGGCCCTGCGGCTCGCCAAGGATCATCCGCACGCGGTGATCGAGATCACCGACAGCGGCTTCTACGCCGAATCGATCAACGTCGAGCTGGCGAAGGATCAGACACTGCAGATCCGGGCGGCGCGGCGGACGCGGCCGGTGATCAGCCTGCCCGAGCTGCGGGTCTCGGCGACGGACGCCCTCACCGTGACGGGCGAGCCCGGCAGCGCCTTCACGCTGGACGGGGTGATGGTGGTGGGCCGGAGCATGCAGGTGCGGGGGGATCTTGCGGCCTTGACCCTGCGCCACTGCACCCTGGTGCCGGGCTGGGGACTGGAAAACGATTGCAATCCTCGCTGGCCCAACGAGCCCAGCCTGGAGCTGTTCGATCTCACCGCCGTGCGCGTGGTGATCGAGCGCTCGATCGTGGGATCGATCTATGTCAGCCAGGACGAGGTGGGCACCGATCCGATCCCCCTGCGGATCAGCGACAGCATCGTGGACGCCACCCGTCCGGACGAGCTGGCCGTGGGCGCGGTGGAGGCCGCCGTGGCGCACGTCCGCCTGACGGTAGAGCGGTGCACGGTCTTCGGCGAGGTGCGGGTGCACGCGCTGGAGCTGGGGGAGAACAGCATCTTCGAGGGATTGATCCGCGTGGCGCGGCGGCGGATCGGCTGCCTGCGCTTCTCCTCGTATCTCCCCCTGGCCGAGACGCGCACGCCGCGCCGTTTCGAGTGCCAGCCCGACCTCGCCGGCGCCGGCGAGGAGACGCGGGTGCGCCCGCGGTTCCGCAGCGTCCGCTACGGCTCGCCGCTCTACGCCCGCCTCTCGGACCACTGCGCGGAGGAGATCCGGCGCGGCGCGGACGATGAATCGGAAATGGGCGTCTTCCATCATCTTTATGAACCGCAGCGGGCCGCGAATCTCCGGGCCCGTCTCGAGGAATACACACCGGCCGGCGGGGACGCCGACTTGATCTACGCCGACCAGGAGGCACCATGAAAGGCGATTTCTCACGCGTCACTTTCGATCCCCGGAAGAATTTCACCCGCGTCCTGATGCAGCAGGGGCGGGTCCAGCTCGACGCCGACTGGAACGAGCAGGCGGCGATCCTGCTGCACTATCTGCGGACTCTGGCGGCGGATGTGATCGGACCGTTCGGCGGGCCGGCCAAGGAGGACGGAAGCCCCGGCGAGGGATTCCAGATCGCAGCGGTCGATGTCAACGGCAAGCGAAGCCTGACCATCGGGCCGGGCCACTACTACGTCGACGGCCTGCTCTGCGAGAACCCCGGGGACGCGGACCGGAAACCGATCGATTACTCCAAGCAGCGCGATTACCCCGAGCCGGGAAACCTTCCCGATAAGCTTCCCTTCCTGGCCTACCTGGACGTCTGGGAGCGGCACATCACCTGGGTGCAGGACGACGCCATCCGCGAGGTGGCGCTGGGCCGGCTGGACACGGCGACGCGGGCGCAGCTCGTCTGGCAGGTGCGAGCCGTCCGCGAGGCGCCCGGCGTCGGCGTCGTGGGCGAGACCAAGGACGCGGTCATGGGCCAGTGGCAGAAGTGGGTGAGCTTCTGGCAGCCGCCCAATCGCGGCAAGCTCAAGGCCCGGGCCAGGATGGAAGGGGACGACACCGATCCCTGCACCGCCTCGCCCGAGGCCCGCTACCGGGGAGCCGAGAACCAGCTCTACCGCGTGGAGATCCAGGCCTACGAGGTGAGCCCGGACGGCACGAAGGCGGTGACCTTCAAGTGGTCGCGGGATAACGGCTCGGTGATCTTCCCCATCCGCACTTTCCGGGGGATGACGGCGCAGCTCGGCAGCCTGGGGCGGGACGAGGCCACCGGCCTGAAGCGGGGTGACTGGGTGGAGCTCGTGGACGACGTGATCGATCTGAGCGGCAAGCCCGGGCCTCTGCTGAAGGTCGCGGATATCGACGCCGCCCGCGCCACGGTCACCCTCGAAAAGGCGGTGGGCGACAACGTCAATCTGCCGGATTATGACGAGCCGGACGAAGCGACGCGGAAGCACGCCTTCCTGCGCCGTTGGGATCACCAGGAGGCCGCGTACAAGAAGAAGGAGGATACGAGGCCGCCGAAAGGGGGCGTGCTCTTCGTGTTCGGCGAGGCCGGAGACGGCTGGCTCTCCCTGGAGAAGGGGGTCCAGGTCCAGTTCCAGCCCGAGGGGACCTACCGGCCGGGCGACTACTGGCTGATCCCGGCGCGCACGGCCACGGGGGACGTCGAGTGGCCTGGAACGGTCAAGGAGCCCGAGGCCGTGCCGCCCCATGGCGTGGAGCACCACTTCGCGCCCCTGGCCCTCGTGACGGCGGGCGCCGCGTCCGTCGTGGATCTGCGGCGGAGCTTCGAGGGCCTGGCCAAGTCGGAACCCGCTTAGCCGCGGCGGCCGGCTTCTCACCGGCCGCCGTCTTCATCTCTTCAGAAAGGGTTTCAGTCCGCCACCGGCGCCGGGTGGATTCCCCCCACCGGATCCTCCGCGCGCCGCCGCCGGGAGAACCGGTTGCGCACGCGCGAGACGAGGTGCGCGTTGGCCCAGTCGTCGAAGATGCTGTAGGAGACCGGGGTTCCGATCAGCGTCAGCACCAGCGACATCAACTGGCCGCCCAGGATCACCGAGCCGATCGCCCGGTTGGTGCCGGCTCCCGTGCCGCTCGAGGCGACCAGCGGGATCATGCCGGCCACGAAGGCGAGCGTGGTCATCAGGATCGGCCGCAACCGGTCGCGGTTCGCCTCCCGGATGGCCTCCGCCCGCGGCATCCCCTGCGCCCGCAGGCCGTTGGTGTGATCGATCTGCAGAATCGCGTTCTTCTTCACGATGCCGAACAGCACCAGCACGCCCAGGCAGGAGAAAATGTTGAGCGACTGGTTGAGCACCAGGATCGACAGCAGCGCGAACGGCACCGTCAGCGGCAGCGACATCAGAATCGTGATCGGATGCAGCCAGCTCTCGAACTGCGCCGCGAGGATCAGGTACATGAAGATGATCGACAGCAGGAACGCCGTGGCGAAGGCCGCCGCCGCCTTGCCCTGCTCGCGCGACTGCCCCTCGAGGCCGAAGGAGTAGGCCGCCGGCATCTTGAGCCCGACCGCCGTCTTGTTGAGAGTGTCGATCGCCACCTGCTGCGAGAAGCCGGGTTTCATGTTGGCGGTGACCATCACCTGCCGGCGGCGGTTCAGGCGGTTGATCAGCGACGGCCCGGTGGCCTCCTCCAGAGTGACGACGTCGCGCAGCGGCACCGTGCCGCGGGTGACGGCGGGAACCTCCATCGCGGCGATCGCCGCCGGATTGTTGCGGTCGGTCTCGCCGGCCCGCACGTGCACCTCGTACTCCTCGCCCCCCTCGAAATAGGAGGTCGCCTTCTGGCCGCCGACGAGGACGTTGAGCGAGCTCGCGATGTCCTGCACCCGCACGCCGAGGTCGGCCGCCTTGTCGCGATCGATCCGCACGCCGAGCTCGGGCTTGCCGACGATGAAGTTGGTGTCCACGTCGGTGGTGCCCGGCACCTTGGCCAGCTCGGCCTTGAGCACCTGCGCGTACTGATCGAGCTTGGCGAGGTCGGGGCCGCCGATCCAGAACTGGATGTCGTTGTTGACGCCGCCGCCGAAGGCCGACACCTGCACCACCTGGGCGCGCAGATTCAGGGCCTGGTACTGCGGCACGATCTGGTCGCGCACCCGCTGCATGATCTTGAACTGGTCTTCCTTGCGCTTCTTGGGATCGGAGAGCTGGACGTAGACCGATCCCAGGTTGAGCGTCTGCTGCGGGTCGTCGCCGATGGTGACCACGGTGGTGTCCACGCCGTCGAGCTTGCGCACCTGGCTCGCGATCGATTCCATGATCTTTTGCGTGGCGTCGAGGTTGGCCCCCTCGGGGGCGCGCACGACGACCTGGAACTGCGATTCGTCGTCGTTGGGCAGGAAGTTCTTGTTCACCGCCTTGAACAGCGGCACGATGGAGACGAACACCAGCACCATCGTCACCACCACCAGCCAGCGATGGGCCATGGCGAAGTCGAGCAGGCGCAGGTAGCCGCGCTCGATGCGGGCGTAGAACCCCTTCTGCCGCGAGCCGTGGCCGGGCTGGGCCACGTCCTTGGCGCGCAGCCAGCGCGAGGCCAGCATCGGGGTCAGCGAGAAGGCGACCAGCAGCGACACCGCGATGGCGAACGCCATGGTGACGCCGAAGGAGTACATGAAGCGGCCGACGATGCCGCCCATGAAGGCCACCGGCAGGAACACCGCGATCAGCGACAGGCTGGTCGCCAGCACGGCGAGGCCGACCTCGCGGGTGCCCTCGATCGCCGCCTCGCGGGGGGAGAGCCCCTTCTCCTCCATGAAGCGGAAGACGTTCTCGAGCACCACCACCGCGTCGTCGATCACGATGCCCACCGCCAGCGTCAGCGCCAGCAGGGTGATCACGTTGAGCGTGAAGCCCATGTATTGCATGGCCGCGAAGGTGGCGATCAGCGAGCTCGGGATGGCGATCGCCGAGATCAGCGTCGGCCGGAAGCGGCGCAGGAAGATGAAGACGATGAAGGCGGCGAAGATCGAGCCGGCCACCAGGTGCTCCTTCACCGCGTCGACGGCGGCGACGATGAACTTCGACTGGTCGCGGACGATCTCCGCCTTCCAGCCGGCCGGCAACTGCGCCTTCAGCTCCGCGAAGCGCAGCTTGATCTCGTCGACCACGGCGATGGAATTGGTGCCCGACTGCTTGCGGATCTGCAGCACCACGGCCGGCTTGCCGTCGACGCTGGCGATCGACTGGGCCTCCTCGACGCCGTCGTCGATGCGGGCGACGTCGCCCACCCGTACCGGGTAGCCGTTGCGGGTGGTGATCGGCAGGCGCGCGAACTCATCCGGCGAGAGGACGCGGCCGTAGGTGCGCAGCGTCAGGTCGCGCCGCTCCTGGGTCACCTTGCCGCCCGGGATCTGCACGTTCTGGCTGGCCAGCGCGTTGACCACGTCGGCCGAGGTCAGCCCCAGGCCGTTGAGCTTCTGGGTGTTGGTGACGACGTTGATCTGCCGCAGCCGCTGGCCGACCAGCTTGACCTGGCCGACGCCGGAGACCGTCTCCAGGCGCCGCTTGAGCACCCGGTCGGCGTAGTCGGAGATGTCCCGCTGCGAGGCGGGGCCGGAGAGCGCGATCGAGATCACCGGGTCGGCGTCCGGATCGAGCTTCTCGATGATCGGCGGATCGGAGTCCCGGGGGAGCTCGGAGAGGATGCGGTTGATCTTGTCGCGCACCTCCTGGGCCGCCACGTCGGGGTCCTTCTCGAGGGCGAACTGGATCTGCACCAGCGACACGCCGTCCGACGAGGTGGAGATCAGCGTCTCGATGCCGGCGATGGTGTTGACCGCCTCCTCGATCTTGTCGGTGACCTCGGTCTCCATCTCCTCGGGAGCGGCGCCCTGGAGGGTGGTGGTGACCACCACAAACGGGAAGTCCACCTTCGGGAAGCGGTCGACTCCAAGCTGCATGTAGCCGAAGAAACCCACCACCACGAGGGCGAGGATGAGCACCGTCGCGAAGACCGGACGGCGGACGCAGAGCTCGGCAAGTTTTTGCATGGCGTTGTATCTCCCTCTTCTTCCTTAACGCGCTCCCGCGTGGCCGAGATCGATGCGGGCGAAGAGCCCGGGGCGCAGCCGGCCGTCGGCGTTGGCGAACTCGGCCTCGGCGAAGAACGTGCGCGTCGCGGGATCGATCACCCCGCCCACCGTCTTGATTCTGCCGGTGAAGGTCTCGCCGGGGTAGGGGTCGACCCGGGCGGTGACCGGCTGCCCCGTCCGGAGCTCCCCGAGATAGCGCTCCGGGATGCTGAAGCGCAGCTTGAGCGGCGCCGTCTGCTCGACGACGAAGGCGACGCCGGCCTCGCCGAGGCGTTCGCCGACGTCGGTCCGGCGCTCGGAGATCACGCCGGTGATCGGCGAGCGCATCACGGCGTCCGCCACGTGCTGTTTCGCCAGCGCCAGCGAGGCCTCGGCCGAGGCCCGCGCCGCCTGCGCCTGCTCGTAGGCCGACTGCGAGCGGTCGTAGGTGGCCTGCGGGATCGACTGGTTGCCGAGCAGGCCCTTCTTGCGCTCGAAGTCGCGATGGGCGTCGTTCTCGGCGGCCCGGGCGCGCGCCAGATCCGCCTGGGCCCGCTGGACCTCGATCCGCGGGTAGTCGGTCTCCAGCGTCAGCAGCGGCTGGCCGCGGCTGACCCGCGAGCCGGCGTCGACGTAGACCGCCGCCACCCGGCCGGGCTGCTTGGGCGCGACCTCGGAGCGCGACGGCGAGACGAACTCGCCGGTGGGCTGGAGGGCGGCGAGACTGGTGGCCGCCGGTTCCTGGGACGTCGCGGCGGCCGCGCCGGAAGCGTCCGCGGGCTTCGCCACCGGGGCGAGCTGCGCCACGTCGGCCGGCAGCGGCGGCGCCGGCTTGGCGGCGGCCGTCTCGGCTGGTTTCTCGGTGGGCTTCTCAGCCTTCTTATCGCCGGCGCAGGCGGCGGCGATCATCAGGGCCGCGGCGAGCGCTAGGGTTCTCTTGGTCATTTCCCACCCCCCTCGGTGAGGATCAAAGTCTTCAAGGTTCCGGCCGCCGACCAGACGTTCAGCTCGGCGAGGTCGCGGTTCAAGGTTCCATTCACCACCGCCCGGCGGGAGGACGCCAGGGCGGCCTCCGAGGTCTGCAGGTCGAGCGACGTCGCCTCCTCCGCCCGGTAGAGCTCGAAGCTCTGGTTGTATTCGGCCTCGGCCGCGGCGAGCTGCTCGCGGGCCAGGGCGAGGTCCTTCTCGGCGGTGCGCAGGTTGAGCAGCGCCTGGAGCACGTCCTCCTTCACCTGCCGCCGGGCCTCGGCGAGGGCGATCTCCGCCTGCCGCTGCTGCTCGCGGGCTACCGCCACCTTGGCCGAGATCTCGCCGCTGTCGAAGATCGGCATCGTCAGCCGGATCGTCAGCGCCGCTGTCTGATCGGCCGGGAACGACGTCCGCTGGCGGAGCACGTTCCCCTCGGCCCGCACGGTCGGCAGCCGGGCCGCCCCCTGCTTGGAGGTCTCGAGCTGGGCGATCTGGAGCGCCAGATCGGCGCGCTGGATCGCCGGATGGCTTGCCTGCGCCTGGGCCACCAGCGTCTCGGCGGGGGGGAGGGGGGGCAGCTTCAGATCCGGTGCCGCCACCCGCAGGGGAGCCGCCACCGGCTCGTCCAGGGCGAGATCCAGGCGCAGGCGGCTGGCCGCCAGATCCCGGTTCTGCTGGGCGGCCGCGAGGGCCCGCTCGGCCGCCTTCTGGTCCGTCTCGGCCCGCAGCACGCCGACCCGGGTCTGCTCGCCCGCCTCGAAGAAGGCCTGCGCCTGCTTCTGGCGCCGCTGGGCCAGCTCCACGTTCTTCTGCTCCACGTCCACCAGGGCCTCGCCGAGGACGATCCCGAGATAGTCCGACGCCGTCGACAGCAGGACCATGTCCTCCGTCGACCGCAGCCCGGCCTGGCCGCTGGCCACCGTCAGGCGCCCCTGGCGGATCGCCATGCTCTCCCGGCGGCCGGCGTAGATCGGCTGGCTGAGGTTGATCCGGGCGCTGTAGTCGTAGAGCGGCAGGATCGTCGTCCGGAAGCCGTTCACCTCGAAGGCGACCTCGTTGCTGTTGCGGGTCACGGCGGTATCCAGATCGAGATGCGGCAGGACCGACGAGCGGAGCTGGCGCACCTGCGCCTCCGAGGCCGCGATCCGCGAGCGGTCCGTGGCCGTGCTCGAGTTGGCCTCCAGCGCCCGGCGAAGGGCCTGTTGCAGAGTCAGCGTCTGCGCGGGATCCTGGGCACGGGCGGTGCCCGCCGCCAGGGGTACGAACGTCGACAGCGAGAGCGCGAGCGCGATTCCGGCGCGCCTCTCGCGGCGCTTAACCAATGTCATGGGATTCACCTCCCGACCTTTCCATGCAGCCTAAGGGTATGGAGCGGGCCGGCGTAGTCTCCATTCGCCGAACGGCGGATTTTGCGGCCTATTCGCTGGGAGTCTGTCGTGGGACGCCCCTCCAGGGCGGGGTTTCCGAGATCCAGAAACTGCCGCGCCGCCCGGGCGAGACCGTTCCAGGTAAAATCCCTCTCCAGAGATCCCCAACCATGCCGCAATCCACTCCGACTCACCCCTACAGCGTCCACCCCAGCGTCGCCATGGTGCGGGCCTGGATCGACACGCTGCCCCAGAAGACCGGCCGGTCGCTCGACGAGTGGCTGCGGTTGATCGCGGAGCAGGGGCCGCCGTCCGAGAAGGAGCGACGCGACTGGCTGAAGGCGGAGCATGGGCTGGGCACCAACTCCGCCGGGTGGCTCGCCGAGCGCTCGGTGGGGAAGGGCGGGGAGGACGACGATCCGGAAGCCTATCTCCGGCACGCCGTCGGCTACGTGGAGGCCATGTTCGCCGGCGGCAAGGCGCCGTTGCGGCCGATCTACGACGAGCTGCTGCGGCTCGCCCTCGCGGTCGCCCCGGACGTCAAGGCCTGCCCGGGCACGACGATCGTCCCCCTCTACCGCAACCACGTCTTCGCCCAGATCAAGCCGGCCACGAAGACGCGGATCGACCTCGGCCTCGCCTTGAGGGACACCCCCGCCACCGGCCGCCTGATCGACACCGGCGGCTTCGCCAAGAAGGACCGCATCACCCATCGCATCCCGATCGCCGGTCTCGCGGAGATCGACGACGAGGTCCGGCGGTGGCTGAAGGTGGCCTATGACATGGACGCCTGAGCCTTGACCCTCGAAGAGCTCGGCTGGAACGACTTCTTCGCGGCGGCGTTCGCGCCGTACGTGGAGCAGGGCCTCGTGCCCGCCCGCGTGGTGGCGCAGAAGGGTCTCAACCAAGTCTCTACCGGCGACGCCGAGCACTACGCCGACATGGCGGGCAAGCTCCGCCACGAGCTGAAGGGGCCCGACAGCCTCGGCCATCCGGCGGTGGGGGACTGGCTCGCCCTGCGGCTGCCCACGGGCGAGGGGCGGGCGATGATCCACGCCATCCTCCCCCGCAAGTCCAAGTTCTCCCGCAAGAGCGCCGGCCAGAAGACCGAGGAGCAGGTAGTGGCGGCCAATGTCGACACTATCTTCCTCGTCTCCGGCCTCGACGGCGACTTCAATCCGCGCCGCGTCGAGCGCTACCTCACCGCCGCCTGGGACAGCGGCGCCCACCCCGTGGTCGTCCTCAACAAGCTCGACCGCTGCGAGGATCCCGAGACCTGCCTGATCGAGATCGAGGCGGTGGCCATGGGCGTGCCCGTCCACCGGGTGAGCGCCCGCACCGGGGAAGGATGCGAGGAGCTCGCGGCCTACGTCGTCCCGGGGCAGACCGTCGGCTTCCTCGGCTCCTCGGGCGTCGGCAAGTCGACCCTCATCAACCGTCTGCTGGGGCGCGAGGCCCAGCGCACCGGCGACGTCCGCGAGGGGGATGACCGCGGCCGCCACACCACCACCCACCGCGAGCTGTTCCTGGCCCCCACCGGCGGGCTCCTCATCGACACCCCGGGCCTGCGCGAGATCCAGCTTTGGGAGGGGGAGCAGGGGATCGAGTCGGTCTTCCCGGAGATCGAGGAGCTGGCCGCGAAATGCCGCTTCGGCGACTGCCAGCATCAGGGGGAGCCGGACTGCGCCGTCGAGGCGGCGGTCGCCGCCGGCGAGCTGCCGGCCGAACGCCTGGAGAGCTACCGCAAGCTCCAGAAAGAGCAGCACCATCTCCACATCCGCCAGGACGAGCTGGCCCGCCTGCAGGAGAAGAAGCGGAACAAGGTCATCCACAAGGCCCAGCGGGAAGGGTACAAGCTGCGGCCGAAGGGGTGATTCAGGGCGCCAGCCCGAAGACCTGGACCTCCTGCAACTGCGCGAAATTCTGGCGGACGTCGCCGACCAGGCGGACGTAGCGGCCGGTCACCGCCGGAAAGGTGTAGACGCAGTGGTCCACGAAACCGCTCAGCCGCTGCATCCCGTAATCGGCGTGGGTGCGGGTCTCGTCCCAATTCGTCTCCAGGGGGACCCGGGTCTGCTCGCCCGCGAAGGCGCCGGTCGGCGAGACCTCCAGGTGAAAGGCCGAGTACCAGTCGTGGGGGTTGCCGGCGGAGGCGTAGACCGCCACCCGGGCGACCTCGCGAGACGTCCCCAGGTCCACCTGCCACCACTGGCCGGCGTCCGGGGGATCGGGCGCCCAGGCCGCTGTCCCTCCCGCCGTGTCGCCGTCGTCGACGTTCGCGGCCTGTGCCGGCTGGCTGCTGGCTGCGGCCGGACGGTGCAGCGCCAGGTTCTCCGGCGCGACGGGGCGGGAGGAGAAGAAGCTGGCGCGCATCTCGATCGTGGCCCGCTGCCGCTGGCCGTGCCAGAACGCCTCGTTGAGCTGGATCAGCTCCAGCCAGCGGTAGTCGTCCTGGCCCCCCCTCGAGATCTTGATCAGCATCGTGCCGTTCGGGCCCACCACGTTGATCTGTCCGAACGGGTTCGGGCGGAGGGTGTGGCCGGTGGCGGTGGTCACGCCATGGACCGGCCGGTTGGGGAGGGGCATCAAGCCGTCGGCGTCCGTCCGGCCGGTGAAGGTGGGCACGGTGGGGATCGTCTCCGTGGCGAGGTCCTTCTGGTAGGCGCTGACCTCGGCGTCGGCCAGCGGGGCGCCGGTCCCGTCCAGGATACGGAGGAAGGTGCGGCGCGGGGTGTCGAACAGGTATTCGCCGAAGAAGCCGCGCCGGAAGTGCAGATTCAGGTTCAGGAAGCCCGCCGTGTGCGAGTCGTAATAGGTCCCATCGTAGCCGGGAGCGACGTAGCCCCCGCCCATCAGCCCTGGGGCGTGAAAGTCGTGCCGGGTTCCGCTCACCGGATTCTGGGCCGGCAGGTCGACGTTCATCCGGTACTCGTCGATCACCCCGAGCTGGTGGGAGAGCTCGTGGATCAGCCCCCAGTCGATCTTGCCGATGAATTCCTCGACGTAGCGGTCCCAGTCCTTCTGCTTGCCCGCCAGCGTGCCCGCCTCCGAGGTGAACTGCCAGCGGCCGTCGTTGAGGAAGAGGTGGGGGTCGGCGTCGAGCGCCTGCCGCCAGTTGTCGAGGTTCCGCGGATCGAAGGGGATGACGTTGATCTCCTGGACGCGGATGCGCTCCAGGATGCCGCCGGGAGCGACGCCGGGATAGGCCGAGCGCGCGAAGTCCTGCTTCATGGCGTCGAACTGCCCGCGGAACCAGTCCTCGAACGAGCGGGTGCCGAAGCCGTTGACCTTGGCGTTGAAGCGGTCGTAGAGCCCCTTCTCGACCCAGATGCTGAAGCTCAGGGCGTTGGTGAAGTCCTCGTAGGTGTTGTTCTGCCGCAGGCGGTCGCCGATCCGGTTCGCCGGATCGACCACGATCCTCACCTTGTGATCCGCGAGGTCGGCGGGCCAGCGCCAGGAGAGGGAAACCAGCGCCTCGCGGCCGGGAGGGATCGCCCGGCCATAGGTGAGGTCCGTACGCCCCTGGGGACGGCCGTCGATCGACCACCGGTAATTGAAGCCGGAGACGGCGGAGTCGCCCTGGTTGCGGATGTGGGCCGTGAAAGTCACCACCTCGCCGGGGGCGGGCCAGTGCTTGTCCAGGCGCGGGTCCTGCCCGTCATGAGTGGGCGCGAGCTGCGGCACGCCGTCCGGATACTGCACGTTGTACCGCCAGTAGAGCGGGCTCCGGCCGATGAACCGGACCCCGAGATCGGGGGCGGCGAAGGCCGGCGCGGCGAGCAGGAGGAGAAGGGCGGCGAGCGGCAGGCGGCGGATGCTGGATGGCTTCACGGCGGGTCCTCCAAGAGAGTGCATGATCCCGGGCCGCCTCTTTATACAAGCATTGCCGCGAAAAGTTGCAGGCCCTGAAGAGGCTGTTCCCCAAGACACGACATTTCCTTGACAACCCCTCGACGCCACTGTTACGGTACGTCGGTGTAAACGCTTACACCGCGCCATGGACAGCCGTCCAGGAGCCGCCTTGCACAAATTTCCTGCTCTGCCGAACCTTCGCGAGGGGCTGCTTTGAGCGCCTCGATCAAAGAGGTCGCCCTCAAGGCGGGGGTATCGATCGCCACCGTCTCCCGGGTGCTCAACGACAAGGGGCCGGTCGCCGTGGAGACGCGGCAGCGGATCCTGGCGGCGATCGAGCAGCTCCGCTATGTACCTCACGGCGCCGCCCGCAGCCTGATCACCAACCAGACCGACACCATCGGCGTGCTGCTGCCGGACCTCTACGGCGAGTTCTTCTCCGAGGTCATCCGCGGCATCGACCTCGCGGCGCGGCGCAGCGGCTTCCACGTGCTGATCTCCGGCTTCCACAGCGACCGCGCCGAGATCGAGGCCGTGCTGCGCGCACTGCGCGGCCGGGTGGACGGGCTGATCGTGCTGTCGCCCGACGTCGATGCCCAGTCTCTGCGCCGCAATCTGCCGGAGACGCTCCCCGTGGTGCTCCTGAACACTCCCGTCGACGGGGACGGCGCGGCTTTCGATGCCATCAACCTCGACAACCATGGCGGCGCGTTCGCCATGGTGCGGCATCTGGCCGGGCTGGGGCACCGGCGGATCGCCTTCCTCCGGGGGCCGGAGGAGAACGCCGACGCCCGGGAGCGCCTGCGCGGCTACCGCGACGCTCTGCTCTCGCTGGGGCTGAAGCGGTCGGAGGCGCTGGAGCTTGGCGGCGATTTCAGCGAGGAGTCGGGCTACCGGGCGGGGCAGCGCCTGCTGGCCCTGGAGCCGCGGCCGGCGGCGGTCTTCGCGGCCAATGATTCGATGGCGATCGGCTGCCTCTTCGCCCTGCGCGAGGCGGGGGTCCAGGTGCCCGGCGACATCGCCCTCGCCGGTTTCGACGATATCCCGATCGCCCGCTACATCACCCCGTCGCTCTCCTCGGTGCACGTGCCCATCGCCGAGCTGGGGACGCGCGCCATGGAGCGGCTGCTGCACGCGGTGGACAGCAAAAATGGACACGAGCGCCGGCAGGAGACCGTGGCCACCACGCTGGTGGTGCGCGGCTCCTGCGGCGGCGCGGCGACGGATCTTGATTGATGTTTTGAGAGGATCGAGAAAAGGAGAGGACTCATGAGGAGACTGTGTAAATCATTTCTGTTCGTGCTGCTCGCCGGCGCGCTGGCGGTTTCCGCCTTCGCCCAGTCGTCGACGGCGAACGTCCGCGGCAAGGTGACCAACGACCAGGGGACGGCGCTCCCGGGCGCCACGGTCACGGCCGTCGGCACCGCCTCCGGATTCGTCAAGACCAGCACCGCCGGCCCCGACGGCGCCTTCCAGCTCGGCGGCCTCACCCCGGGGGAGTACATCATCACGGTGGAGGTGCAGGGCTTCCAGGAGCGCACGCAGACGGTGAGGGTGCTGGTCGGCCAGAACCTGAACGTCACCTTCGCGATGACGCCGACCGCCGTGGTCAGCGAATCGATCACCGTCATCGGCGAGCAGGTCGTCGACATGCGGACTCCGGAGGCGGCGACCAACGTCACCACGCAGCAGATCGAGAACCTGCCGCAGGACAACCGCAACTTCCTCAATTTCGCGGCGCTCGCGCCCGGCATCCGGATCTCGGCCGACCCGCAGCGCAAGACGATCTCCGGCGACGCCCAGCCAGCCGAGCAGACCAACGTCTTCATCGACGGCGTGAGCTTCAAGAACGACGTGCTGCAGGGGGGCCTGGTCGGCCAGGACTCCAGCCGCGGCAACCCGTTCCCGCAGAACGCCGTGCAGGAGTTCCGCGTCATCACGCAGAACTACAGCGCCCAGTATGACAAGGCGTCGAGCGCGATCATCACCGCCGTTACCAAGTCGGGCGGCAACGACATCAACGGTCAGCTCTTCTGGTTCTACCAGCCCAAGCAGTGGGTCTCCGAGCTGCCGCGGAATTTCCAGTATTCGACTTTGACCTCGAACGAGGAGTACAAGCGCAGCCAGCCCGGCTTCTCGATCGGCGGACCGATCATCAGGGACCGGCTCCACTACTTCCTTTCCTATGAGGGGGTCGACGAGCACGCTACCCGGACGGTGTCGGTCAATCCGAACTTCCTCGGCCAGTTCGGCCAGTACACCGGCAGCTTCGGCAGCCCGTTCAAGTCGAACCTGGGGTTCGGCAAGCTGAGCTGGCAGCCGGCGCAGAACCAGCTCGTCGACTTCAGCGGCAACTACCGCACGGAGCACGAGACGCGCGACTTCGGGGGGCAGGTATCGTTCGAGTCGGCGTCGGACGTCAAGAACAAGGTTTCCGGCGCTACGTTGCGCCACAGTTGGAACAACGACAAGGCCCTCAACCAGGCGACGCTCAGCCTCCAGAGCTACGTCTTCAACCCGACGGCGCTCAATCCCGACCTCGTGGGGCTCAACTACGAAGGGGTCATCCGTGTCGGCGGCAGGGACACCAGCCAGAAGTTCGATCAGCGGCGGATCGAGCTGCGCGACGACTACAATCTCCCCGTCTTCCAGGCAGGGGGGGACCACAGCCTCCAGGTCGGCGCCAACCTCGACTTCCTCCGCTATAAAGTCAACAAGAGCCAGACCGGCAACCCGGTCTACAACTTCCGCAACGACCCGGCGAACGGCTTCACCTTCAATCAGCCTTTCGAGGCGCAGTTCGGCTTCGGCAATCCGAACCTGACGGCCAACAATCAGGAATACGGCATCTACGGCCAGGACACCTGGACCGTCAACTCGCGCCTGACGGTGAACCTCGGCCTGCGCTGGGACTATGAGAGCAACCAGATCGACACCGACTACGTGACGCCGGCGAACATCGCGGCGGCGCTGGCCGGCAGGGTGGACGCGAGCTACTTCTCGAACGGCAACAACCGTTCGCAGTACACCAACGCGTTCCAGCCGCGCCTCGGCTTCTCCTACGACCTGACCGGCACCGGCAAGTCGATCCTCTTCGGGGGCGCCGGCCGCTACTTCGACCGGCTCTTCCTCAACGCCACGCTCGACGAGCGCTACCGCCTGCAATTCCCGGTCTACCGTATCCAGTTCTCGCCCGACGGCCGCCCGGGGACGATCCAGTTCAACCCCAGCTATCTGACCCCCGCCGGCCTGCATACGCTGATCGATTCGGGGCAGACCAGCCCCGAGATCTATCTCCTCAACAACGACACCAAGATCCCCTACTCGAACCAGTGGAACCTCGGAATCCGGCAGGCGCTCGGCAACTGGACCGGCTCGCTGAGCTACAACGGCGTCCGCGGCTACCACGGCTTCACCTGGCTGTCGGCGAGCGGCCTCTGCTGCCAGGCGCTGGTGCCGGGCTACGGCAACGTGATCATCTCCGACCCCGAAGGGAAGCGGTACTGGTACGACGGCATCTTCCTCTCGCTCGACCGCCCCTACTCGAACAACTGGGGATTCCACCTCGCCTGGACGCACGCCATCACCGCCGAGCAGACCGGCAACGACCTGTTCAGCCTCGACTTCCCGAGCGCGGCCGCGTATGGCCGCCACGACGTGCCCGGCTCGGAGAAGGACCGGATCGTCGCCACCGGCATCTTCGGACTGCCGTGGGACGTGCGCCTCAGCACCAACATCACCCTGGGGACCGGCGCCGCCTTCAACGTCCTCGACTTCTCGCAGGGCTTCGACCTGCCGGCGCGGGAGAGAACCCATCCGTTCCAGCGCACGATCCGTCCGGAGAAGACCTGGGGCTTCGCCGACCGCTCGGTCGACTTCCACCTGGAGAAGGACTTCGGAACTTTCCGCGACGTCTCGATCGGCGTCGTCGCCGAGATTTTCAACGCCTTCAACTGGGCGAGCTACGGCTGTCTCGACAACTTCATCGGACCCGAGGGGAACTCGAACTTCGGCAAGGCGAACTGCGTGATCAACCTGCCCCGCCGCGAGCAGGTCGGGATCAAGATCAACTTCTGATCGCATGAACGAACGGCGAGGAGGGGCACCCATGACGAGAAAACTCATCGCGCTCCTCCTTGCCGTTGTTTCGTTCTCCTGTGCGAGCACACCCGCTCCACCCTCTCCAAAAGCCACCATGGATGACCCGGCGCTGCTCGACGACGTCGAGCGCCGGGGCTTCCTGTTCTTCTGGGATCTCGCCGATCCGCAAACCCTGCTGATCCCCGACCGCGCGCCGACGCCGTCGTTCTCGAGCATCGCCGCCGTCGGCTTCGGCCTCACCGCCTACGGCATCGGCGCCGAGCGGGGGTACGTCACCCGCGCCCAGGCCGCGGCGCGGACGCTCGCCACCCTGCGCTCGCTGGCGGCGATGAAGCAGGGCCCCGAGGCGCGCGGCGTCTCGGGATACAAAGGTTTCTTCTACCACTTCCTCGACATGAAAACCGCCGAGCGGTTCAAGACCGTCGAGCTGTCGACCGTCGACACCTCGCTGCTGATGGCCGGCGTTCTCTTCGCGCAGTCCTACTTCGACCGCGGCGACGCCACCGAGTCGGCGATCCGCGCCACGGCCGAGGAGCTCTACGGTCGCGTCGACTGGCCCTGGGAGCAGGCGCGGCGGCCGGCGATCAGCATGGGCTGGACGCCCGAGGAGGGCTTCCACACCTACGACTGGCGCGGCTACAACGAGGCGATGATCGTCGTCCTCCTCGCCCTCGGCTCGCCGACCCATCCGGTCGACGCCGGCGCCTGGGGGGAGTACATGAAGACCGCCCGCTGGGGGACGTTCCAGGGGCAGGAGCACTTTCTTTTCGCGCCGCTCTTCGGACACCAGTACTCGCACGTCTGGGTCGACTTCCGAGGCATCCAGGACGACGCGATGCGCGAGCACGGGATCGATTATTTCGAGAACTCCCGCCGCGCCACCCTTTCGCAGCACGCCTACGCGATCGCCAATCCGAACGGCTACCGCGACTACGGCGAGCGCGTCTGGGGGCTCACCGCCTGCGACGGTCCGATGGACGCCACGGTCACCATCGACGGCCGGCAGCGCACCTTCTACGGCTACGCCGCGCGCGGCGCCACCACCGGCGAGATCCGCGACGACGGCACGATCGCGCCGACCGCCGCCATCTCGTCGATCGTCTTCACGCCCGAGCTGTCGATCGCGGCCCTGCGCGAGATGAAGGACCGTTACGGCGGCAATCTCTATGCGAAATATGGTTTTCTCGACGCCTTCAATCCAACGCTGCGGACCAGCCAGGGGGTGACCAGCGGCCACGTCGATCCGGCCCAGGGGTGGTTCGACGTCGATTATCTCGGCATCGATCAGGGGCCGATCGTCGCGATGATCGAAAACTATCGCAGCGGCCTGGTCTGGAAAACGATGCGGAAGAACCCCCACATCGCCCGCGGCCTGAAGCGCGCCGGCTTCAGGGGCGGCTGGCTGGAGGAGGCGACCGCGCCTTGAGCGGCCGCGACTGGCTGATGGCGACCGCGCTCGCTGCCTCCCTCGTTTCCTGCGAGCTCCGGGACACCGGGGTGGTCACCCTCCACTTCTGGGCCCTCGGCCGGGAAGGGGAGGTGGTGAAGGATCTCGTCCCGGAGTTCGAGCGCCGCAACCCGGGCATCCGGGTGGACGTGCAGCAGATCCCCTTTCTCAACGCTCACGAGAAGCTCCTCACCTCCTGCGTCGGCGGCACCACGCCGGACCTCGCGCAGGTGGGCAACACCTGGATCCCCGAGCTCACCTCCCTGGGCGCCATCGCGCCGCTCGACGAGCGGGTGCGGGGCTCCGCCACGATCGCCCCGGCCGACTACTTCCCCGGCATCTGGGACACCAACGTCGCCGGCGGCGCCCTCTACGGCATCCCCTGGTACGTGGACACGCGCCTCCTCTTCTACCGCACCGACCTGCTGGCCGAGGCCGGCTTCCCGGAGCCCCCCCGCACCTGGAGCCAGTGGCTGGAGGCGATGCGGCGGGTCAAGGCCCGCCAGGGGCCGGGGCGCTTCGCCATCCTTCTGCCGGTCGACGAGCACGAGCAGCCGGTGATCCTCGGCCGCGAGCTCGGCGCCGGCCTGCTGCGCGACGGCGACCGCTACGGCGACTTCCGCTCGCCCGCCTTCCGCCAGGCCGCCAGCTTCTACGTCGGCCTCTTCCGCGGCGGCCTCGCCCCGGCGTGGTCCAACAGCCAGGTCACCAACGTCTACCAGCAGTTCGCCGCCGGCGACTTCGCCTTCTACATCACCGGCCCCTGGAACGTCGGCGAGTTCCGCCGCCGGCTGCCGCCCGCGATGCAGGGCAAGTGGAAGACGGCGCCCATGCCGGCGCCGGACGGCGCCCACCACTGGCCCGGCGTCTCCGTGGCCGGCGGCGCCAGCCTGGTCCTGTTCCGCGCCTCCCGGCATCCGGAGGAGGTCTGGAAGCTCGTCGAATTCCTCTCCGAGCCGGCGGTGCAGGTGCGCTTCCACAGGCTCACCGGCGACCTGCCGCCGCGGGCGAGCGCCTGGGGTTTTCCCAGCCTGGCCGGCGACGCCCAGACCGCCGCCTTCCGCGCCCAGCTCGAGCAGGTGGCGCCGGCGCCCAAAGTGCCGGAGTGGGAGGAGATCAGCGTCCAGATCTGGCAGAGCCTGGAGCCCGCCATCCGCGGCCGCGAGAGCGTCGACGACGCCTTGGCCGATCTCGACGAGCGGGTCGACCGCATCCTGGCGAAGCGGCGCGAGGTGCTGGCGGGGAGGCGCGCGCATGGCCTCTGAGGTACCCGCTCAGATGGCTCGGCGGGCGCTGCCGAGCGAGGTGCGGGCGGCCTGGCTGTTCGTGGGGCCGGGGCTCGCCATCATCTTTCTGTTTTTCCTGCTGCCGATCGCTGCCGCGCTGCTCCTCAGCCTCACCGATTTCGATCTCTACGCCGTCGCCGACTGGGGGAACCTCCGCCTCGTCGGCTTCGAGAACTACGCCCATCTGCTGCGCGATCCGCTGTTCTGGAAGGCGATGCGCAACACCGTCTACTTCGTGCTGGTGGGCGGTCCCCTGACCGTGGTGGTCTCGCTGGCGGCGGCGCTGATGATCAGCTCGCGACTCACCCGTTTCCCCGGGATCTTCCGCACCGCCTACTTCGCGCCGGCGGTGACCACCCTGGTGGCGGTGGCCACCGTCTGGCGCTATCTCTATCATCCGCGTTTCGGGCTGCTGAACCACGCGCTGGGAATGATCGGGATCGCTCCCATCGACTGGCTGGGGGATACCCGCTGGGCGATGCCGGCGATCATCCTGCTGTCGATCTGGAAGAACTTCGGCGCCAACATGATCATTCTCGCGGCGGGATTGCAGAGCATTCCCGAGCCGCTCTACGAGGCGGCGCGCCTGGAGGGGGCCGGCTGGTGGCGGCAGCTCCGCGACGTGACGCTGCCGATGCTCGCCCCCACCTTCCTGTTCGTGGCGGTGATGACCTGCATCGGCTACTTCCAGCTCTTCGCCGAGCCGTTCGTCCTCACCCGCCAGGGGGAGCCGCTCAACAGCACCCTGAGCGTCGCCCTGCTCATGTACAAGCAGGGTTTCCGCTTCTGGCACATGGGGTACGCGGCGGCCGTCGCCTTCGTCCTCTTCGTCGTCATCCTCGCCGCCACCACCCTGCAGGTCCGCCTGGCGAAAAGGAACGAGGCATGAAGCGGCCAGTCGCCACGTTCTTCCTCCACGCCGCCCTGATCGCCACGGCGCTGCTCACCATCCTGCCGCTGGTCTGGATGATCATGGCCTCGCTGATGCCGGCGGGGGAGGCGAGCTCCGAGCCGCCCCCCTTCTTCCCGAGTCACGTCACCTTCGAGCACTACCGCGAGCTGTTCGTCCGCCTCAATCTCGGCCGGGTGTTTTTCAACAGCGCGCTGCTGGCCACCTCGGTCACCGTGCTCTCCGTGTTGCTGAACGCGATGGCGGGCTACGCCTTCGCCAAGCTCCGTTTCCCGGGCCGCGGGAGGATCTTCGGCTTTCTGCTCGGCGCCCTGGTGCTGCCGTCGCAGGTGGCAATCCTGCCGCTCTTCCTGCTGATGCGGCAACTGGGGCTGATCAGCAGCTACTGGGGGGTGATCCTCCCCGGCATGGCAACCATTTTCGGCATCTTCCTGGTCCGCCAGTACGCCCTCTCGATCCCCGACGAGCTGCTGGACGCCGCGCGCATCGACGGCGCCAGCGAGGCGCGCATCTTCGCGGAGATCATCCTGCCGCTCTGCCGTCCCATCCTGATCACGCTCGCCATCTTTACCTTCCTGGGGACGTGGAACGATTTCTTCTGGCCGCTGGTCGTGCTCACCGACGATTCGAAATACACCCTGCCCGTGGCGCTTGCCAATCTCTTCGGCGAGCACGTGCAGGACACCGAGATGATGATGGCCGGCTCCGTCCTCACCGTCATGCCGGTCCTGCTGCTGTTTCTTTTCCTGCAGCGCCACTACGTGCAGGGTCTGCTGATGGGGAGCGTGAAGGAGTGATCCGTGGGAGTGGCCCTATGTGGCCGTCCTGGGTGGGAGCGAGGGGGGGAGAGAGAGGGAGAGGGAGTGCCCCTCTGGGGAAGGGCGGCCACATAGGGGCGCCCCTACGGATCACTGTCATTCTTTTATTGTTTCTCTCGGCGGCCCTGTCGGCCCAGACGCGGACCCTGGACGACTTCGCCACCCTCGCCGGCTGGACGGCGGCCCCTTCGGACGGCGTCCGTCTCGATCTCGCGCTGGACCAGGGCGCCCTGCGCCTCGATTTCGATTTCAACGGCGGCGCGGGTTACGCCGTGGCCCGCCGGCCGCTGCCGCTCGATCTGCCCGCCAACTGGGAGATCTCCTTTCGTCTCCGCGCCGACGCGCCGGTGAACAATCTGGAGTTCAAGCTGATCGATCCCAGCGGCCAGAACGTCTGGTGGATGAACCGCCGCGGCTTCGAGTTCCCCCGCGACTGGCGGACGCTGAAGATCAAGAAGCGCCAGCTCGAGTTCGCCTGGGGACCGGCGGGCGGCGGCGACATGAAACAGGTGGCCGCCCTCGAGATCGCGATCACTGCCGGCACCGGCGGCAAGGGCTCGGTCTGGATCGACGATCTGAAATTCACCGAGCTGCCGCCGGCCCATCCGTACAACCGTACGCCCGCCCTTGCCATCTCCGGTGACACGATCGTCTACGACTTCCTGGAGCCCCGCGAATACGGGGGACTGGTGATCGATTGGGAGCAGCCCTCCTCCTACGCGGTATCGATCTCGGACGACGGCAAGGCCTGGACGAAGGTCCGCGAGGTGATCGGCGGCAACGGCGGCCGGGATTATCTGTATCTGCCGGAGACGGAGTCGCGGTATTTGCGGCTGCGCGGAGCCGGCGTGCCGCGGAACCTCGACGTCAAACCCCTCGATTGGGCGCCCTCGATCAACGCCCTCTTCGCCGCGATCGCCAAGGACGCCCCCCGCGGCGCCTACCCCCGCTCGTTTTCCGGAGAGCAGGAGTACTGGACCGTCGTGGGCGTCGACGGCGATCGCGAGGAGGCGCTCCTCGGTGAGGACGGCGCGCTGGAGGTGGGGCAGGGGGCCTTCTCGATCGAACCTTTTCTCTTCCTCAGTGGCGAGCTGATCTCCTGGAGCGGCGTGACCATCTCGCAGTCCCTGGCCGAGGGATATCTCCCCATCCCCACCGTGACCTGGACCCGTGGCGATCTCTCGCTCGAGATCACCGCCCTGGCCTCGGGAGCCCCGGGAAGCTCAGCGCTCCACGCCCGCTATCGCCTCCGCAACCGGGGAAAGGCGAAGCGCGCGCGGCTGTTCCTCGCCCTCCGCCCCTTCCAGGTGAATCCGCCCACCCAGTTCCTCAACGCCACGGGAGGTGTCTCCGCCATCCGAGAGATTGCCTGGGACGGCCACGCCGTCCGGGTGAACGGCGAGCGGAGCGTGATTCCCGAGAGCGCGCCGTCGGCCTTCGGCGCCACGACGTTCGACGGCGGCGAGATCTCCGAACATCTGCGGAAGGGGGCGCTTCCCGGGGCGGCTCGCGTGGCGGATTCGTTCGGCTATGCGTCGGGGGCGTTGTCGTGGGATCTGGATCTCGCCGCGAGAGGAGAACGATCGGTGGATGTGGTGGTGCCGTTTCATCAGGGAGTGGGTGCGGCCTCGCCCTTCGACACCGCCCTCGCCGCCACCACCCGCGACTGGCACCAGCGCCTCGACCGCGTCGATCTCCGCCTCCCCCCCGCCGCGGAACCGCTGGTCAAAAGCTTCAAGACCGCCACCGCCCATATTCTGATCAATCGTGACGGCCCCGCCATCCAGCCGGGCTCCCGCTCCTATGCCCGCACCTGGATCCGCGACGGCTCGCTCACCTCCTCGGCGCTGCTGCGCTCAGGGCTGGCGGAGCCCGTTCGCGAGCTCATCGAGTGGTTCGCGCCCTACCAGTTCGCCAGCGGCAAGGTCCCTTGCTGCGTGGACGCCCGCGGCGCCGATCCCGTTCCGGAGAACGACAGCCACGGCGAATTCATCTTCCTGGTGGCCGAGTACTGGCGCTATACCCACGACCGCGTGACGGTGGAAAGCGTCTGGCCGCATGTCGAAAAAGCCGTCGCCTACATCGACGAGCTCCGTGCTCAGCGCCGGACCGACGAATACCGGCAGCCCGCCAAACTCCGCTATTTCGGTCTCCTCCCGGAATCGATCAGTCACGAGGGGTACTCGTCCCACCCCGTCCACTCCTACTGGGACGACTTCTTCGCCCTCACGGGATTGAAGAACGCCGCCGATCTCGCCCGCGAGCTGGGAAAGACCGCCGAGGCGGATCGCTGGGCCGCCAGCCGCGACGAATTTCGCACCGATCTCTACGCCTCGATCAACCGGGTGATGAGCGAAGCGAGGATCGACACCATCCCCGCGTCCGCCGATCTCGCAGATCGCGATCCCACCTCTACCACCACCGCGCTCAGCCCCGGCGGCGAGTTGGAAAACCTGCGCGCCAAGCTGCCGCCTCAAACCCTGGAAAAAACCTTCGAGTCCTACTGGAAGGAAATCGAGAAGCGGCAGACCGGCGACTGGAAGGCCTACACCCCCTACGAGCTGCGAGCCGTCGGCACCTTCGTCCGCCTCGGCTGGACCGAGCGCGCCCATGAGCTCCTCGCTCTCTTTCTGAAGGATCGACGCCCGCCGGCCTGGAACCAGTGGCCCGAGGTGGTCTACCGCGACCAGCGCGCCCCCAACTTCCTCGGCGACCTCCCGCACACCTGGGTGGCATCGGACTTCATCCGTTCCTTCCTCGACCTCCTCGCCTACGAGCGCGATTCCGATCAGGCGCTCGTCCTCGCTGCGGGTGTTCCGGATTCCTGGATCTCCGCCCAAGGAGGAGTATCCGTGAAGAGAATGCCAACTCCGTGGGGAGCGCTCGATTATTCGTTGACGGCCGAGGGGGATTCGGTGCGGCTGAAGGTGGGGGAGGGGATGAAGCTGCCGCCGGGGGGGATCGTGTTCCGGGGGACGGTGATCCGGAAGCTGCCGGCGAATGTCGTGGTGAAGGCGCCCTAGCCCAACACCCCCCCGTTCGTCCGGATCACCTCCGAATAAAACCGCGCGCTTGCCTTGGGGGTCCGCTTCAGCGTGTCGAAGTCCACGTGCACGATGCCGAAGCGTTTCGCGAAACCGAGGCTCCATTCCAGATTGTCGAACAGCGACCAGACGAAATAGCCGCGCAGATCGACGCCGCGGTCGATCGCCTCGCGCGCGGCGCGGAGGTGGTTGCGCAGGTAGTCCACCCGCAGCGGGTCCAGCACCTCGCCGTCGGCGGTGGGGGGATCGTAGAAGGCGGCGCCGTTCTCGGTGATGTAGAGCGGGATGTCGCCATATTGCTCCTTGACCCAGACCAGCGTGTCGGTGAGCCCCGGCGGATAGACCTCCCAACTCGTCTCCGTATAGATGTGGCGCTTCTGCCGCACCTCGCTCGCCCGGACAGGGAGCGCCGTGGCGTCGAACTTCGTCACGCCGCGCTTGTAGTAATTGACGCCGAGAAAATCGAGCGGCTGGCGAATGCGCGCGAGATCCTCGGCGGAGAACTCCGGCCAGGCCTCGCCGAAGACCTCCCGCATCTCGGCCGGATAGCGCCCATGGATCACGGGATCGAGATATTGCCGGTTCATGTAGGCGTCCGCGCGGAGGACGGCGGCAAGGTCCTCTTCGCTGTCCGAGGCGGGAACCTTCGGCTCGAGATTCACCACCAGGCCGATCCGGTGCTTCCCCTCGGCGCGGTAGGCCTCCACCCCGGCGGCATGCGCGAGCAGCAGGTGATGCGAGGCGATCGGAGCTTCGAAAAGGTTTCGATGCCCGGGCGCCAGCGCTCCGTGCAGATAGCCGCCGTCGGTCACCACCCAGGGCTCGTTGAGCGTCGACCACATCTCGACTCGGTCGTCGAGAGCGCGGTACATCACCCGCGCGTACTCGGCGAACCAGTCCGCCACGTCGCGGTTGAGCCAGCCGCCGCGGTCGTCGAGCGCCGCCGGCAGGTCCCAGTGATAGAGGGTGATCAGCGGCCGGATGCCGTTGGCGAGCAGGGCGTCCACCAGCCGGCGGTAGAAGTCGAGCCCCTTCTCGTTGACCCGGCCGCGCCCCTCCGGCAGCACGCGGCTCCACGAGACGCTGAACCGGTAGGCGCCTAGCCCGAGGTCGCGCATCAGTTGCACGTCCTCCTCGTAGCGCCGGTAGTGATCGCAGGCGACGTCGCCGTTGTCACCGCTCGGTACCAGCCACGGCGTGCGGGTGAAGCGGTGCCAGATGCTCGGTCCGGCGCCGTCGGCCAGGGGGGAGCCCTCGACCTGATAGGCCGATGTCGCCGCCCCCCAGAGGAATCCGTCAGGAAATGAAAAGTAATTTGTCATCGTCGTCGTTTCCGGCTCGACTCTATCGCACGATGAGGCCCGTCGATAGTATGAAAACGCATTTACATCAGGTTTTTGGCTATGCTGAAGGCATGACGCCGCACTTCGGAGATGAGCTACGCGACACCGTGGAGCGGAACCTCGGGCGCTTCGACCGCCGGAGCGTGCCCCTGGGCGGGAGCCGCGCCGCGGCGGTGGCGGTGGTCGTGGTGCCGGGCGAGACCGGTTCGGCCGCCGTCCTCCTCACCCGCCGGGCCGCGAGCCTGCGGCGGCACGGCGGCCAGTGGGCGCTCCCCGGCGGGCGGCTCGATCCGGGGGAGACCCCAGAGACGGCGGCGCTCCGCGAGCTCGAGGAAGAGGTCGGGCTCGCCCTGCCGCCCGCCGCCATCCTCGGCTGCCTGGACGACTTCCCGACCCGCTCCGGCTTTGTGATCACCCCCGTCGTGGTCTGGGGATCAGCCGCGGAACCCCTCCGCCCGGACCCGCGCGAGGTGGCCGGGATCTACCGCGTCCCGCTCGGCGACCTCCTGGACCCGGGGAACCTCGTCGTTCACTCGATCCCCCAGAGCGACCGTCCCGTCCTCGCCCTCTCCATCCTCGGCACCCTGGTCTACGCCCCGACGGCGGCGGTCCTGCATCAGTTCGCGGAGGTGGCGGTCGCCGGACGGGAGACCCGGGTGGACCACTACGAGCAGCCGTTGTTCGCGTGGCGGTGAGGGGGTGAAGCCGGTTACAATGCCGGGGGAAGGATGACCCTATGACTTATCTTGCCGATCGGATCACGGTAGACCCGGAGCAGTGCGGAGGCCGCCCCTGCATTCGCGGCCTGCGGATTCGCGTCAGTGACGTCCTGGACCTGCTGGCGAGCGGCCTCACCCCCGAGCAGGTGGTAGAAGAGTTGCCCGATCTCGATCTGGAGGACGTCCGGTCCGCCTTGAGGTTTGTTAGCCAACGCTTCGATCACCCGGTGCTCGTCGCTTGATCGCGTGGGTTGACGCCCAACTCTCGCCAGCTCTGGCCCCTTGGCTCGCGGAGACCTTCGGACTCGAAGCCTATTCCGCTCGCTTCCTCGGCCTCCAAGCCACGAAGGACCATGAGATCTTTGCCGCCGCGCGTTCCGCCGGGACCTTTGTGCTGACCAAGGATCGTGATTTTGTCCTGCTGGTTGAGAGGTTCGGCCCACCCCCTCAAGTGGTCTGGATCACCTGTGGAAACACCTCCAACGAGAGGCTTCGAAAGGTGCTGTCCACAAGCTTTGCAAAGACATTGGAACTTCTGAAGCGGGGAGAGCCAATCGTCGAGATCAGCGATCTGCCTGAGTAAACGCCGGGAGACTGGGGTGGCCCGCCACGAGTTCCTTGGAGACATGACACGGTGCATGTCCACAAGCTGAAGATCACTGTTCCCGAGGATCGCCGGATAAAGATCCGCCTGCCTGAGGATTTCCCCCCCGGACCCGCTGCGATAATCGTCCTCTCCGAGCTCCGAAGGAGCGAGCCTTGGACAACGCTGTTGGAGCCCCACCCCGTATTAGGGAAGATCGTCTTTCATGAAGATCCTTTCCAGCCTCTCGATTCCGAGGATTGGCCCAAAGTTAGTGGCCGGTCCGCTCGCCCTGAAAGGGCGGAATTTGATTAGCCTGGCGCTTCAGCGCCAGGTGGGCAGGTCCCAAAATCCTATCCCGCCCTGAAGGGGCGGAACCCAACTTTTCCTGAACTGAAAGACATCGCTGAAAGGCACCGCCCCCTCGGGGCGGAATGGGAGGGATGGGCGCTTGCCTACTTGGCGCTAAAGCACCAAGCTATTCAAATTCCGCCCTTTCAGGGCGTTCGGTCCCGCCCCTCACTTCGCCTTCCGCATCTTCACCTGCAGCGCGGTCAGCGTGTCCGCCGCCACGAAGAGATCGATCTGGTAGGGGACGAGCCCCGGCGCGGAAGCCTTGAACGTGTAGTCGCCGTGGGGCACATCCTTGAAGTAGTACTTGCCGCCGTCGTCCGTCTTCGTCGAGAGCTTCACGGCGGCCACGCCGGGGGAGCTCGGATCGCCGGTCAGCTCGACGGTGACGCCGGCGATTCCCTGGGTCTCGGATTCGTCGAAGACGATGCCGTTCACCCAGCTGTGGCCCTTTTGCGCCTGGACCACCGCCGTGGCGAGCGTGAGCAAGAGGACGAATCCGAGGGCCTTCACGACGGTCTTGGGGAGGAAATTCATGGACGGCGGCTCCTTTACGAAGTCATGGATGGCCGCCGAGTTTAGCATCATGGAGCCGCTGCCTTGGGTGCCGCGGGGGGGGCCTCGAACGCCGTGCGCGGCAGGCTGAAGGTGTCGAACTCTCCTCCCACCACATTGCGAAGCACGATGACGCCCGTCCGTGAGCCGCGATCGAACCAGGCTTCCGCCTGGTAGCCGGCGACTCCGCCGCTGTGGCCATAGAGGACTGTATCGCCCAGACGGACGACCTGAAAGCCGGTGCCGTAGCCTCTCTTGAAGCCCGCGTTGGCCGTGACGACGCGCTTGAAGTTCTCTTCCAGGCTCTCTTTCTTCAACACCTGGGGCATCTCTTCCCCCATTTCGAAGGCTACGAACCGAGCCATGTCCTCCATCGTGGTGTAGACCGCGCCGTTCGGCACCTTGTAGCCCCGCCCCAGGTGCTCGCGCTCCGCGGTGGCCGTATCGACCTTGCCGTCGTCTTCCCGCAGATAACCCCGCGCGATCCCGGACCGGGTCCGGTCGTCGGGCTCGAAGAAGGAATGGCTCATTCCCAGAGGCTTGAAGATCCGCTGCCGCACATACTCGACGTAGGGCTGGCCGGCGGCACGGCCCAGCGCCGCTCCCAGGATGGCGTAACCTATATTGGAGTAGCTGTAGCGCGTGCCGGGCTCGTAGGCATACCGGGTATGGGGCAGAGCCGAGATCAGCACCTTTTCCCACTCCGAGACCAGACCCTTGAGATAAGTTTCGGTATCCTCCGGCTCGGGCGCGAGACCCGACGTGTGCGTGGCGAGCTGGACGAGGGTGATCGGAGGCGCGCCAGGGAAACGTCCCTGGATCTTGTTGACGTCCGGAAAGTATTTCTCCACCGGATCCGACAGGTGGACCTTGCCGTCCTGCGCGAGCTGCAGCAGCATCAGCGCGGTGAATTGCTTGGTGATCGAGCCGATGCGATAAAGCGTGGCCTTCGTCGCCGGAATCTTCTTCTCCATGTCCGCCAGGCCATAGCTCCTGGACCAGACCAGGCTGCCCCCCGAGACGACGCCGACGGTGACGCTCCCCAGACTGTCCTTGGCGAATTCGCTGGCGGCTCGCGCGTCCAGCCGGTCAATGAGAGGGCGCAACTCCGGCGCGACGGGAGCCTGGGCACCCACGGAGGCAACGTTCGCGAGCAGCAGAATTCCCACGAGAGCAAGGCCGGCCAGTCTTTTCGTCACGGTAACCTCCAGGTAGAGCAACAACTACCGGGATAGTACTACCATGGTCGTTGTGGGTCAACTAGCGCCGGAGCCCGCGCCGGTTCCGCTAGACCTTCAACGCTCTGTCTCCGTATAAGGATTAAGCGTCAGATGAAATCTTTATAGTGGGAGATCTCTCATGAACGGAAAATGGCTTCTTTGCCTCGGCGCTCTCGCGTTCGGCGGGCTCGCCCCCCAGAGCCTCACGGCCCAGCTCGCGCCCGTGGGGCCCGAGGTCCGGGTCGACACACCCCGCGCAGTGTTTTTTCATCCGGGCTGTCCCCATCTGGCCGCGGCGCCGGACGGATCGTTTGAAATCGTTTGGGATTATCAGGAAAGCGATGTCAACGCCTACGGGCGCCATTACGCTCCGAGCGGCGAGCCGACCGATCCGGCGCCGGTTGTGATCAGCCGGATCGGCGAAAATTACTACCACCCCCAGATCGAGTTCGCCACCGCGATCCCGGACGGCTTTCAGGTCTTCATCCTGAAAACCGATTCCCCCTATAACGATCCCTCGTTTCATTTCCGCCAACTCCTGGATTCGGCCGGCGCGCCGGTGGGGCCGCCGGAAGCCTTGAAGCCAGGCACCCGGTTCGTGGCCGCGCTGGATGGCCGCCTGTATGTCTCCCAGTATCAGGCCGTCGCCAAGAACCTGACGCTCGTGCCGGCCTCGCCCGCCGGCAAACCCCTGGGAGCGCGGATCGTCCTCAACACCCGGCCGATCGACGCGCCCTTGCCCGCGCCTCAGCTCGCCTCTCTGGGCGGCGGCGATTTCGTGGCGCTGTGGAGCGGCGTCAGCATGGCCAGACGAGGCGCGCCCGCGCGGCAGGTCCTGCGGGCGCGGATCGTCCGCCAGGGCAAGCCCGTGGGGCAGGATTTCGACGTCAACGTCTTCCCGGGAGGCGCTCCGGACGGCCGGCCGATCTTCTTCGACATGCGCGTGATCGGCGAGCCGCCCGGCGGCGGATTCGCCGCCGTCTGGAGGGTCTGGGGCGACGCCTTCAACTTCTCGGTCCACCTGCGATTCTTCGACGCCTCGGGCCGGCCGCGCACTTCCGAGATCGTGGCCGTGCCGAGCGCGCCGAAAGTCGATTACTTCTCCGCCGCCTTCGACGACGCGGGCAACCTGCTCCTGCTCTGGCGGCCGCCCCTCGACGGGGTCCTGCGGGCGCGGGTGTTCGCCTCCGCCACCGGCGCGCCGCTCGGACCGGCACTCCAGATCGGCCCCAATCCCGACCCGCCGACCTGCGGCGACGCGGCCTGGACAAGGGACTCCTGGGTGATCACCTATCGGGCCCCCGGCGACGGCAGCCAGAGCGCGATCGTCTGGCGCCGGTTCCGGTAGGCGGGGGCGTCCGGAAGCAAGGACGTAAAGGACGACAAGGACAAGAAGCAGACTGCCGGAATCGTGGCTCTTTGTCCTTGGTGTCCTTTACGTCCTTGTCCTGGCTTTTCTGCCGCGCTGGTTCCGCTAGACGGCGCCCCCCGCCAGCAGCGCGTCGTACCGCCGCTGCATCTCCTCAGGCGACACCTCCTCGATGCGGGTCATCACCTGCCAGACGTGCCCGAACGGATCTTCCAGCTTGCCTCCCCGCTCGCCATAGAACTCGTCCTTGATCGGCTTCGCCAGCTTCGCGCCGGCGGCCACGGCCCGCTGGGCGAAAGCGTCCACGTCCGGGACGGTGAGATGGAGGCCCACGGAGGTACCGCCGAGCGATTGGGGGCCGAGAATTCCATGCTCCGGATATTCGTCGGCGAGCATGATGCGCGCACCGCCGATCAGGATCTCGGCGTGCCCGATCCGGCCGTCCGGCTCGCTCAGGCGCAGCGCCTCGGTCGCGCCGAACGCCTGCTGATAGAATTCGATGGCGCGGGCGGCGCCCTTTACGTGCAGATATGGAACGATTTGAGTCGTCATGTTCTTCCTCCTGTGACCGCAATCTTAAGCGGCGCCGGCGCCCGGGTCTTGGAAAAAAGTCCCGGGATCAGGAGGCGGTTCGGCGACGCTGACGCTCTCGGGATAGCGGCGGGCGGCGAGGAACTCGCGCGGGGAGAAGCCGCTCAGCTCCCGGAACTCCGCATTCATATGCGGCTGGTCGTAATAGCCGGCGGCGAGCGCGACACCGGCGAGCGAATC
>Ga0070665_100000359_pt1 | contig 67900 bp, 64 predicted proteins | sample KBSS13metaG_FD_65862 | JGI IMG/M metagenome (GOLD analysis project Ga0070665, IMG submission 65862) | Switchgrass rhizosphere microbial communities from Kellogg Biological Station, Michigan, USA - KBS S1-3 metaG | ecosystem: Host-associated > Plants > Roots > Rhizosphere > Soil ... | reverse complement strand
TGGAAACGGCGCACCAGGGCGCGGTCCTTCTCGAAATACTGGCGGTATTCCTTGTAGGTGGTCGAGCCGATGCAACGCAGGGTGCCTGCGGCCAATGCCGGCTTGAGCAGGTTGGAGGCATCCATCGCCCCGCCGCTGGTGGCGCCGGCGCCGATCACGGTGTGAATCTCATCAATGAACAGGATCGCGCCTTTCAGGCTCTCCAGTTCCTTGACCACGGTCTTGAGCCGTTCCTCGAAATCGCCGCGATAGCGCGTGCCGGCAATCAGCGAGCCCATGTCCAGCGAATAGATGGTGCAGCCGCGCAGCACATCGGGCACCTCGCCGCGGATGATCTTGCGGGCCAGGCCCTCGGCGATGGCGGTCTTGCCCACGCCGGGATCGCCCACGAACAGGGGATTGTTCTTCTGGCGGCGGCAGAGAATCTGGATGGTGCGCTCCACTTCCGCGGCGCGGCCGATCAGCGGGTCCACCTTGCCGGACTTGGCCTTCTCGTTGAGGTTGATGCAATAGGCTTCCAGGGCCTCGGTGCCCTGCTTGGCCTGCTTCTCGCCCTCCTCGTCCTCGTCGGTGCCGCGCACCTGCTTGGGCTGGCTCATGCCCGGGCGCTTGGCGATGCCGTGGCTGATATAGCTCACGGCATCCAGCCGGTTCATGTTCTGCTCCTGCAGGAAATAGACGGCGTGGCTCTCCCGCTCGGTAAAGAGCGCGACCAGCACGTTGGCGCCGGTGACCTCATCGCGGCCGGAATTCTGCACATGCAGCACAGCGCGCTGAACGACGCGCTGGAAGCCGGTGGTGGGCTTGGCCTCCTCGGATTCGTCCATCACCAGGGTGGCGAGGTCCTCGTCGATATATTTCTGCACCGTCTTGCGCAGCGCATCCATGTCGACATTGCAGGCCTTCATGACTTGGCTGGCGTCGGTATCGTCCATCAGGGCCAGCAGCAGATGCTCGAGGGTGGCATATTCATGATGCCGGTCGCTGGCCAGCTTGATGGCCTGGTGCAGCGCCTGTTCCAGACTCCGTGAAAGTGAGGGCATCACTCTTTCTCCATGGTGCATTGCAGGGGGTGCTGATGCCGCCTTGAAAACTCAATGACCTGGGCGACTTTGGTCTCCGCCACCTCGAAGGTGAAGACGCCACAGATTCCCACCCCATGCCGGTGCACGTGCAGCATCACGTCCACCGCCTCCTCCCGTGTCTTGCCGAAGATCGTCTCCAGGATATGGACAACAAATTCCATCGGCGTGTAATCGTCATTCAGAAGCAGCACCTTGTAGAGCGACGGCTTTTTGGTCTTGGGGCGCGTTTTTGTGACAATGCCGGTGCCGGTGTTGCCCGCCCCCTTCTTGCCGTCGTCGTTGTCTCCCGGATCTTTCATCAGCGGCTGCTTTGCTTCGTCCTCCCCATCCTAACGCGGATTGGCCGCCTTGCCAGTGGGATTAACCTATCTGGTTACTCCGGCAGGGATTTTCAAGAAAAGGGCGCGCGGGTCAGCCGAGGCGCGCAAAGCAAAAGGGCCCCGGCGAATGCCGGAGCCCTTGGCCATGCGATAGATAACTTGCTTAAGCGGCGCGCGTGGTCTGCACGACGTCGAGCCAGGCCTGCACGCGGCCCTTGAACGGCGCGAAGCTGTTCTTGGCGGCGGCGGTGGTCAGCTCACTGAGCTTGGAAAGCTCGGCGACATAAGCTTCGAAAGCCGACTTGGCGAAGTCGGTCTGGAACTCGAACGCCTCGTGCACCGACTTGGAACCCATCACGGCCTTGGTGGCGGCGACGGTGTCTTCGATCGACTGCTTGGAATAGGCGTAGATTTCGCCGTTGATGGTCTCGACGCCCTTGCCGGCGACGGTGGCGGACTGCATCACGGCTTCAGCAGTTTCCTTGCTGTAGCCGAGGACGGCGTCATAGCCCTTCAGGGCCTTCTCGAGGCCGGTCTTGAGAGCAGCAGCGCCTGATTCGAGTGCGGTTTCAGCCGAGGCAGTTGCCTTTTCACCGGCCGTCTTTGCTTTGGTCATGTCATGTCCTCTCTGTGAGTTAGGGCACGACCGGTTGGTCCGGTGGCCTGTTGCAGTGCAACATGACCTATATGGAGGACTCCCATTTCAGCGTCAAGTGTTAATTGTGCGACGCACCATAACCCGCATCGGCGGAACTGGCGGAACCCTGCGCGTTAAGGATTGGCGGTAAACATCGGAAAGGATAGGTGATTTTCTATCATTCACCTTGCGGAACGGCTTGCTTTTTGGTCTTTTGGTGACACAGGGGCGGTCCGGTTTTTGGGGTTTTCATTGATTTCGCGGCATCGGCCTCACTTCCTGAGCGGTCTGGTTGCCCTGCTGCTGCTGGCCACAGCCATAGCCACCGCCTTTCCGGCCCTGGCGGCTGGCCACCGTCACCGCGCCGCCGCCAAACCGCCCCATGGCAGGGCCCAGATGCGGATGCTCGCCAGTCCCACCGATCCCCAAAAGGACGCCGCGCTGGTCGTGGATGGGGCCACCGGCAAAGTGCTTTATGCACGCAATGAAACGGCGGAACGCCATCCCGCTTCGCTTACCAAGATGATGACCCTGTATCTGCTCTTCGATGCATTAAAGGCAGGCAAGATCACCATGCAGTCCCAGATGCCGGTCAGCTTTCATGCTTCGGTTCAGAGGCCGACCAAACTCGCCTTGCGCCCCGGCCAGAGCATCGATGTGGATACGGCCATCCGCGCGATCGTAATTCGCAGCGCCAATGACGTGGCGGTGGTGATCGCCGAAGCGCTGGGCGGCACCGAATCGCATTTTGCGGAAATGATGACCGAGCGGGCCCGCCAGCTCGGCATGAAGGAAACCAACTTCCACAACGCTTCGGGCCTGCCCGACCCCTTGCAGATCACCACGGCCCAGGACCTGGCGGTGCTGGCGCATCATCTTGCCTACGACTATCCGCAATACTTCCCCTATTTCGGACTCTCCGGCTTCAACTACAAAGGCGCCTGGTATCCCACTCACGACAATCTGATCGGCCGCTACGACGGCGCCGATGGCATCAAGACCGGTTACACCGGCGCATCCGGCTTCAACCTGGTGAGCTCGGTCACGCGCGGCACCAACCATGTGATCGCGGTGGTGATGGGCGGGCGCACCGCCGTGCGCCGCGACCTGGAAATGGTGCGGCTGCTGGACCAGACCTTCACGCAGATCGCCGCGAACCCGACCATGGTCGCCAGCCGCACCGTGCCCTGGAGCCACGTGGCTCAGGCCTCGGCCCAGCCTAGTCTGCCGGAGGTCGCGGCGGGGCCGCAGGTGGCATCTGCGAGCCCTGTGCCTTCGACGGTGCAGACCGAGGATGAAGATGCCGCTGAACGCGTGCGCGCGCCCGACGAGAATCTCTCGTTGATCCATGCCGAGGGCGCTGCGTCCGCCACGCCGCTGGCGGCAACCCTGCCCGCCGCGGCGCCACAGCCCAAGCCGGTGCCACCCGCCTTGCCCAAGCTTGCGGCCCAGCCTGCGCCGCTCAAGCCGCTGCCGGCAGTGCCGCCGCCGGCTATCCGTTCCGTTCCGTCACAGCAGGTCGCCACGGCCCAGCGCCTCCCCACCCAAACCGTCGAAGCGCGCCGTCCCGACCCGCGGCCCGACATGCCGGCCGGCACAAGACCGGATGCCGAACTGGCCTCCGCGCAATCCCAGCTGGTCAAGGCGGCGGTCAATACGGCGACGCCGGCGGTCAATGCGCCCAGGCCCCAGATGCGTCCGGCGCTGCACGAAGATGTGGCCGAAGCCGACAACGAGCCCGTTCCCACGCCGGGGCATAACTGGACCATCCAGATCGGCGCCTATGCCGACAAGGCGCTGGCTGCCGCCCAGCTCAAGACCTATTACGGCAAGGCGCAGGACGTGCTGACACGCGCCAACCAGATCATCGCGCCCATCACCTCGGCAAAGGGGCATACCATCTACCGCGCCCGCTTTGGCCTGTTCGCCGAGCAGGAAGCGCGCGAGGTTTGCAATCGCCTCACCCAGCGCGGCCAGACCTGCTTCGCGGCTTTGCAGGTGCGCTAATGTCGCGGCTTCGAAGTTCGCCAGAAGCCGATATCATGCATGAAGCGAACTTCGAAGCCAAAGCGACATTAGCTTTTAAAAGAAGGGCTAGTGTCCTGCGCTTCCGAAATTCGCCTAGAGCCCGATATAAAGAGCGGCGCGAATTTCGGAAGCGGGACACTAGCATGTCGCAGCTTCGTAAAGCATGACGCGCACCGTCACGACAGTGACGGCTTTGCGCGCGGCACTGGAAACCCGCAGATCGGGCAGCATCGGCATGGTGCCCACCATGGGCGCGCTGCATGACGGCCACCTGTCGCTGGTCAAGGAAGCGCGCAAGGATGCCCAGACCGTGCTGGTCAGTATTTTCGTCAATCCCACCCAGTTCGCGCCCACCGAGGATTTCGGCGCCTATCCCCGTAACCTGGATCAGGATCTCGCCAAACTGTCGGGTCAGGCGGACATCGTCTTCACGCCCTCCGCGAAGGAGATGTATCCGGACGGCTTTGCCACCAGCATCACCGTCGGCGGACCGGCTATGGGGCTGGAAAGCGATTTCCGTCCGCACTTCTTCGGCGGCGTCGCCACGGTGGTGGCCCGGCTGCTGATCGCCGCCGAGCCCGATTTGGCGGTGTTCGGCGAGAAGGATTATCAGCAGCTTCTGGTGGTCAGGCGGCTGGTGCGCGATCTGGCCTTGCCGGTCGAGATCATGGCCGCGCCCACCCTACGCGAGGCCGATGGCCTGGCCATGTCGTCACGCAACGCCTATCTCAGCGCCGAAGAGCGCAAGGTCGCCGGCCAGTTGAACCTGGTCCTGAAACAGGCCGTCGCCGCGGCGCGCACCAGCGGCGATCTGCGCGCGGTCGAGGGCGCCGCCGTCGAAGCGCTGTGGAAGGCGGGATTCAGTCATGTGGATTATGTCGCCATCCGCGACGCGGTGAGCCTGGCCCACATCACCAGCCTGGAACGGCCTGCCCGCATCCTGGCCGCGGCAAAGATCGGCAAGACAAGGCTGATCGACAATATGCCTGTCTGAGCGATCCGGCGCGGCCCGTTCAGAGCAACCCCAGCGCCGCCAGCTCGCGCTGCAGCGCCTCGGGCAGGCCCTTGGCGCCTTTGGTCCGGGCCAGGTCTGCCGGGGCATCCTTGTCTTCTAGATAGCGCCAGCCCTGGAAGGCGCGGCGCGGCCGCGCCACCACCGGCACCAGCTCCTTGTCATAGACAAGGCCGCAATGAGGGATTCCGTTCTTCTTGACCTCACGGAAGGCCAGAAGCCGTTGCCGCGCCGCAATCTGCCCCTTGATCACCCAATAAAGCGAGCCGCCCGCCAGGACTTCATCGCTCCGCTTGGGGGTCATCCGGGTGACGTGAATCAATTCCGGCTTCTGTCCCTTGGCACGTTTTTCCTTCAGGCGTTTCTTTTGCCAGTCAGCCAGTTCGGTCAGGCTGTCGCAGCCGACGCAGAGTTTGATGATGTGAAGCGGCATGACAATCGCTTAACCAAGCTCGGCCTTAAACGCAATTGCAACATCCCGGCGCCCCCAAATCCGCCCGCCGCACCGGCCGATACGGAACCGACCGCGCCGGCGCAGTAAGGATTTGTCAAGGAAGATTGCCCGCTTAACAGGCAGCTCTTCACCTTCTTTCAATCCCGGAAGTTCAAGCTGGCGGTATGCGTCAGCTTCTTTATGTCAGCCATACTTCACCCGATCTCACCGTGCGTGAGCTCGACAACATGCTGACCGCATCGCGCCGGAACAACGCCATGCTGGGGATCACCGGCCTGCTGCTCTATATCGAGGGTGGCTTCCTGCAGATGCTGGAAGGCGACGAGCGGCCATTGCGCGAGCTTTATACGCGCGTCGCTGCTGACCGCCGCCACTGGGATGTCCGGCTGATGCTGGATCGCGAAATACCGGCGCGCGCCTTTGTGGGCTGGGACATGGGCTTTGAACGCCCCGCCATGGACGATCCGGAAACCGCCGGCATGTTCGGGGTGGCCCGTTCGGCGATCCACGACCGCATGTCGCCCGGCATGGGCCGCATCGTCGCCATGATGCTGCAGACGTTTTACCACGTGCAGCATAGCGATCTGCCTGTGAACCTTTACTACGCCGGCTAACTAGAGTTTCCGTATCCAGATATTCCGGTAGTGCACCGCATTGTTGTGCGCCTGGAGCATCAGTGGGCCATCGCCATGCGGCTTGTATTGCGGGATACCGCGATATTCGGTGGGACCGGTGATGGCGAAACTGCTCTGCACCAGGACGCCATTGAGGAAGACGGTAATGCGTGCCGGTTCGGCCAGGGTGTTGTCCTTGTAGAAGCGCGGCGCGTAATAGACGATGTCGTAACTCTGCCAGTTGGGCGCGCGCTTCAGCGCATTCACCAGCGGCACGGATTCCTTATAGATCGCGCCCGCCTCACCGTTGACGTAGGTGGGATTGTCGTAGCTGTCGAGCACCTGCAGCTCGTACAGCCCCTGCAGATAGACGCCGCTATTGCCCCGATCCTGACCCTTGCGGTCGGGCGGCAGCACCGGAACCATCCATTCCACATGCAACTGGCAGTCGCCGAACTTCTGTTTGGTCTGGATGGAGCCGGACTTGGGATGGATCACCATCTCGCCATTCTCCACGCCCCAGTCGGCGGGCCCGCCATTGACGCTCTCCCAGCCCGAAAGATCGCGGCCGTTGAACAACAGGGTGGCATCCGACGGCGGCTGCCCCAGCACGGCGCCCGGCTCGACCTTGGGCGGCACGGGCGACCAGAATTCGGTCAGTTCGGGCTTTGGCAATACAGGCGCTTGCGCCATCGCCGCCGCGGGCAACAGGACCAGCAGACAAACCAGCTTTCTCATTTTTCCCTCACGACGTCAGTTCCCCATGGCAGTGCTTGATCTTGCGGCCCGAGCCGCAGGGGCACAAGGCATTGCGCGGCAAACCGATCAGGTTGGGACTGCTGTCGGCGCTGTTCTTCACATGCCGGCCTTCCCCGGTATGACGGACATAGCCGCCCTCGTCCAGAATGAAGGCGCGATAGCCCCGCCGGTGATAGAAGGCGGATGCTTCCACCTCGAAGGGCAGCGCCGCGGTCGGGGTTTTGGCGATGACGTACATGGTGCGCGGCTGCTTTTCGTAACTGCCGCCCAACAGCCGGTAGTCCGACAGCCGGCGCAGGCCGGGATTGAAAGTGAAACCGTGCCAGCAATCGCAATAGCCGGTGGCCATCACGCCGAAGCTGTTGTCGGGGGCCGTATGGCTTAAGGGATGGCCGCCGGTATCGTTCCAGGCGCGCAATTGTACCAGCAGGATCTTTGGATCGCGCTCCATCAGGGCGCGGCTCTTTTCCATGAAGCCGGAACGGTAGAATTCCCAGTCATCCTCCAGATGGAAGATAAAGGGCGTTTCCACCCTGGCATAGGCCTGGTCGATCAGCTTGATCTGGCCTACGCGCTCACCGGTACGGAAATGCTCGGCGCCGAACCGGGCACAGACCGCGGAAGGATCGGCATCGCCATCCTCCGCCACCAGAATGCGCGCCACCCGGCCTTCAGTTTCATGCGCGCGGAAGCTGGCCAGGGTTTGCGCCAAAAGATCGTGGCGGTTGCACGAGGTAACGACCACGGTAATGTCGGCGGCTTGTTGCATGAGAGGCGCGAATCTACTCTTCGCGGCCGAAAGGACGCAAGACAAGGATGCCGCCACAAAATCTGTTCGCGCAAGCACTGGCGCTGCATCAGCGCGGCCAGCTGCGCGAGGCCGAAACGCTCTACATGCGCGCGCTGGCCGAGGCACCACCGGACTTCGCCACGCTCAACATGTTGGGTGTGCTGAAGGCGCAAGCGGGCGCCGCGGCGGATGGTCTTGTTTGGCTCGAGCAGGCGTTGGCGCTGCAACCGAACCATGCGGGGGCTTTGGTCAATTATGGCAATGTCCTGTCCCTGACGGGGCGCTGCGAGCAGGCTGTGGCGGCCTATGACCGCGCGCTGGCGCTGCGGCCCGATGCAGAAAGCTTCGTCAATCGCGGCCTGGCGCTGCAAAGCCTGAACCGGCAGCGGGAGGCGCTGGCCAGCTTCGAACGCGCGCTCGCGCTTGAGCCCCGCAATATCCAGGCGCTTTACCGGCGCGGGGTGACGCTGAATGAGCTCGGACGCGCCGATGAAGCGCTGGCGGCTTATGATCAGGTGCTGGCGCTGGCGCCGGGTCATGTCGAGGCGCTGAACAATCGCGGCTACATCTGGTGGCTGAACAAAAAACAATGGGCGCCCGCCATCGCCGATCTGGAAAAATCCGCGGACCTGGCGCCCGATCTTCCTTACGGCCAGGGCGCGGTGCTGCACCTGAAAATGTATGCAGCGGACTGGAGCGATTTCGACCAGCGAAAAGCCGCAGTCATTGATGCGGTGCGCCGTGGCGCGCGGGCGGCGCGGCCTTTCATGTTCCAGGCGGTTTCGGGCGATCCCGCAGACCTGCAGACTTGTGCGCGTACCTATGCCCGCGATCTTCACCCCCAAACGCCCTCCCCGCCGCATCATCCGGCCACGCGGCGAGAAAACACGAAAATCCGGATCGGTTATCTCTCGGGGGAATTCCGCGACCAGGCCACTGCCATCCTGATGGCCGGGCTTTATGAGCGCCACGACCGCAGCCGCTTCGACGTCATCGCCGTGGACAATGGCAGCGCCGATGCCAGCGCCATGACGGCGCGGCTGAAAAGGACCTTTGACGCCTGGCTGGATATCGGCGGGCTGACGGACGAAGAAGCGGCGGAGAAAATCCGCGCCGCCGGAATAGACATTCTGGTCAATCTCAACGGCTGGTTCGGCAAGCATCGCATGGGCGTGTTCGCCCGGCGTCCTGCGCCTGTTCAAGTCAATTATCTGGGCTTTCCCGGAACCTTAGGCGCGCCTTACATGGATTACATCATTGCCGATGATGTCGTGATCCCGCCCGGAGAGGAGCGCTTCTATGACGAGAAGGTCGTGCGTCTCGCTGGTAGCTATCAGGTCAATGACGATCGTGGCCGCCCCATCGGGGACATTCCGTCCCGCGCAGAAGCCGGGTTGCCTCCGCAGGGCTTCGTCTTTTGCAATTTCAATCAGGCCTACAAGCTGACGCCGGACACTTTTGCGCTCTGGATGCGCATCCTGAAACAGGTCGACGGCAGCGTGATGTGGCTGCTGGACGAAGTTGCGCCCTTTGCGGAGAATATCGCGCGCCACGCGCGTGAACAGGACGTGGCGCCCGAGCGCATCCTGTTCGCGCCTCATCTGCCACCTGAACAGCACCTGGCGCGCCTCAGCCTGGCGGGCCTTTTCCTGGACGGATTGCCCTACAATGCCCACACCACCGCCAGCGATGCGCTGTGGGCGGGGGTCCCAGTGCTGGCGCAGATCGGCACGGCCTTTCCGGGCCGGGTCGCCGCCAGCCTGCTGCGGGCAGCTGGCCTGCCCGATCTGGTGACGGAAAATGCCGGGGCGTTCGAGCGGTTGGCGGTGTCACTGGCCACAGACCTCACCGCCCTGGCCGCCGTGAAAAAGCGCCTGACCCGCAACTGTCCGTTGTTCGACACCGATTTTTTCCGCCATCAGATAGAAGCGGCCTATGAAAAGATGTGGCAGACTTGGCTGGCGGGACGGCCGGCTTCGGCCCAATAACAAGCGGGAGAGAACCATGACATCCAGGAAAACAGTTTTGATTGTGGCGGGGCTGATGCTGGGCGCCAGCCCGGCATGGTCGCAAGGGGACGGACCCGCACCGGCGCGCACCCGGCCGGCGCCGCAGACCAACTGGTGGTCCCAGGCCGCCGGGGAAAACGGCCCGACCCGCTTGGTCTGGGCGGCGCAGAAAGAGCCAGAGACAGGCTATGGCAAGATCAACAAGCCGATCTGGCATATCGCCGATGTTCTGAAGGCGCACAAAAGCCAGCCGCGTTGGGAGCAGCAGGTGCTGTTGAGCCGCGATTTCGATGGCCGCTATGTCCAGATGGCGCCGGGCGACAAATCCAAGTGCAAATTCTGGGCTGACGACCGCGCCTGGGGTTGGGTCTATAGCGGCCAGCTCAAGGTCACGATCGACGGTCAGGAGCCCAAGACCCTGCCCAAGGGCTGGGTCTTCAATGTCGCGCCGCGGCTTTCCTATTGCCTGGAGACGGTGGGGAACGAGCCGGCGGTGTTCTACATCACGACACCCGCGGGACAGGCGCCGTCCTATCCCGAAAACGAAACACCGACTCCGATGAAGGGCTACCGCTACGTCAAGGCCAAGATCAATTCGACCGGCGGCTATGACAGCTTCAACATGCCGTTCTTCAATGTCGACGAGTATGGTGCATCAACCCGCACGGGCGAACGCTTCCTCTATGACGGACACACCTCTTCCAACCTGAATATCGGTCCGCCGCTGACCCAGCTGCCGCCCGATACCAGCTGGGGCCACTTCCATGAGAACATGCAGGAAGTCTGGCTCAATGTGTATGGCAATGTCTGCGCCCTGATCTCCGGCGAAGGCGTGGTGCACGGTGAATATGGCGACCTGATCAACGCCAACGAGGAGCGCTGGCATCGCGCGACGAGCTGCCCCAATTCCGGCAGAAGCATCCGCATGGCCATCACCCCGCGCAGTAAGGAAGGTCAGGTCCACTACTTCCAGACCGACCAGCCGCCGGGGAATTAGTATTCGCGGGCGGTTGCGGATTCACCGGCATGGACATGGATCGCGCAATCGCCCGCCTCTCGCTGTTCAGCGCGGTCGTGTGGTTGGCTTTCTGGAGTTGGCGCTACGCCACGGGATGCATCCATGGCGCCAGCAAAGTGATGTTCTGTCCGAATGCCGGTGGAGAGACCTTGGTCAAAACCGACTGGCTTCACATCGCGCTGTTCTTGGCTCTGCCACCCCTGTGCGGTTTTCTGGTTTCAGTCCTTATCTTCTGCAGAAGACGGCAATAAACCCGGAGAATCTCGATGTGGAATCAAACCTCCCTGGCCGGAAAGCGCGTCCTGGTGACGGCCGGGGGCGACGGGATCGGTCTGGAAATCACGCGCGCTTTCACGGAAGCCGGCGCGAAAGTGCTGGTCTGCGACATCCGGCCCGAAATTCTCGATCGCCTCGCCAAAACCATGCCTGAGGTTCACAGCTGTATCGCCGACGTGTCTCGCGAAGCGGACGTAGCGGCGATGTTCGAACTGGTGGACCAGAAACTCGGCGGCCTGGATGTGCTGGTCAACAATGCCGGCATGGCCGGGCCCACCGGCGCGGTCGAAACCCTGTCGCTGGCCGATTGGGAACGCACCCTGGCCGTCAATATCACCGGTCAATTTCTGTGCGTCCGCCAAGCCGTGCCGCGTCTGCGCAAGGGCCGCGAGCCTTCGATCATCAACCTGGCCTCCATCGCGGGTCATCTCGGGATGGCGCGCCGCGCCCCCTATTCCGCTTCCAAATGGGCGGTTGTCGGCTTCACCAAAACGCTCGCGATCGAACTGGGCGGCGATGGCATCCGCGTCAATGCGATCTTGCCCGGCGCGGTGGATGGCCCGCGCATTCAGGCGGTTATCGCCGCCAAGGCAAAATCGCTTGGCAAATCGGTCGAAGACATGACCCAGGCTTACACCAGCCAGGCGGCGCTGGGGCGCATGGTCACTAGTCGGGATGTGGCCAACTTGGTTCTGTTTGCCGCCAGTGACTTGGCGCGCAACGTCACCGGACAGGAGCTTGTCGTGGACGGCTTCACCCAGGCGCTGAACTGACGCTTACCGTACGGGCCAAGGGGCAGGTGTTACGTAGGAACGGTTGATATCGGCGACCGTGCGCGTCCCGCAGTTGCCCATGGTCATCTTCAGCTCGGCCTGCAGGATCGCCAGGACGCGTTCCACGCCCGGCTGTCCGAAGGCGCCCAGGCCCCATAACATCGGCCGGCCGATGCCCACGGCCTTGGCGCCCAGCGCCAGGGCCTTGAACACGTCGGTGCCCCGGCGGACGCCCCCATCCACGAACACTGGGATGTGGCCGCTGACGGCCGCCACGACCTCCGGCAGAGCCTCGATCGTTGAGCGTCCGGTTTCGGTGGAACGGCCGCCATGGTTGGAAACCAGGATGCCGTCCAGCCCGTGATCCAGCGCCAGCTTCGCATCTTCAGCGGTATCGATGCCCTTGATCAGCAGCTGGCCCTTCCAGGCTTTGCGCAAGCGGTCCAGGAACGTCCACTCCATGGCGGGGTTCTGGGTATTGACCCCTGTCATGTCGATGCCGTCATACATCCGCCGCTCGCTGACCGCGGTGCCCGGCGCGGCGCCCTGGTGGCAGCTTGCGCATTGCGCCAGATTTTTGGGCCGGATCCGCATGTAGGTTTCGCTGTTGCGGCCTGTGGTGTTGTCCACGGTCAGTAGGACCACGCGGCAGCCGGCATTGGAGACGCGATCCAGGATCTTCTGGCACGCCTCCCAGGAAGACGGCGCATAAAGCTGGTACCAGACCGGACGGCCCAGCGCCTTGTTCACGTCTTCCACGCCCGTCGAGGTCGAGGTGGAGAGAATCTGCAAGGTGCCCCGCGCCTTGGCGGCACGTGCGACCCCAAGCTCGCCGTCGGGATGAAAGCTTTTCTCCCCGCCCGTGGGACAGGTGAAGATCGGGCTGTCATAGGTCGTGCCGAAAAGCTCCACCCGCATGTCCACCTTGGTGGCGTCGCGAAGCCGACGGGGGCGCAGCTCCAGATGGCTGTAGCCTTCGCGATTGGCCCTGAGGGTCACATCGCCATCCACCCCGCTGGCCATATAGGCCCAGTGCCCCGGTTGCACTTTGCGATGGGCCACTTCCTCGAAATCGAAGACATTGAGGGCATCCGCAGGCGCTGCAATCAGTCCGGCGCCCGCATCGCCCTGCGCCCAGGCCGAGGGCCCGGCCAAAGATTCAACAAGGGCGCCGGCCCATGGACTGGCCGCGGCAAAATCCAGAAATCTGCGCCGTGAAATCGCCTGAAGACGCCCCGCCATCCCAGCCTCCCCGATCGGATGTCGCTCAGGGATAGTATCATTGTGCGCGGGGCCGCCAATCCCGTCCGCGCCGTCAGATCTGTTCCCGTGACAGAGAGGCATGTGCGGCGGTCCATCGTCGCCCCCATTGCCCGGCGTCTTGCCAGATTGCGGACTTCGGGCGTTAACTTGCCAAGAGGTCTGGACGGGGATGGGGACATGGACCGGCGCTATCTGCTGAAAAATTCGCTCGCGCTGGGCGGCCTTGTGGGACTGGGTGGTTGCGCCACGCCTCCGCAAGCGCCCGCGGCGAAAGCCGTTTCAAACATTCCGATCGAAGACCGGGTGCCACACCTGGCGCCCATCCGCGCGCATACTGACCGGCTCTTCGACATCAAGGTCTGCATCCGGCCGTTCCGGACCAAGGGCCCGCGTCTGGACGTCGAGCAGATCGGCGACGCCATGGTGGTGCACAATTACGGTCATGGCGGCAGCGGCTGGTCGCTGTCCTGGGGATCGGCCAACATGGCGGTGCAGAAAGCCATGTCCGCGAGCCCCAAGCAGATCGCGGTCATCGGCTGCGGCATCATCGGCCTGACGTCTGCCCTCACCGCCCAGCGCGCGGGCGCCCAGGTCACGATCTACACCCGCGAGCTTCTGCCGCGCACCCGGTCGGTGCGCGCCAATGGCAGCTGGACACCGGATTCGCGCATCTCTCTGGCATCCGAGGCGCCGGCGAATTTCGGCGCGACCTGGGAAGAAATGGCGCGCATGTCTTGGAAGACGCTTCGGTCCTATCTGGGCCTGCCTGGCAATCCTGTCACCTTTACCGACCACTACCGGCTCTCCGATGTCTCTTTCGGCCAGCCGACACCGCGCGATCCCGCCATCCCGCCGCTGCCACCGCCAAGCTGGACCGGACTTCCGGAAAAAAGCTCCGACTTCGGCGAATATGCCGAACGCATCGCGGATCTGACGCCCAAGCCGCAAATTCTGACGGACGACAACAATCCGTTTCCAGTAAAATATGCCTCCCGCTCCACCCAGATGTTCTTCAATTTCACCGAATACGGCCATCTGCTGATGAACGATTTCTACGCCGCGGGCGGCAAGATCGTGATGCGCGATTTCCACAGCCCCGGCGAGTTGGCCGATCTGCCCGAGAAGATGATCATCAACTGCCCCGGCTTTGCGGCGCGTGACTGGTGGAAAGACAAGGCGATGGTGCCGGTGCGTGGCCAGACCGGATGGCTGATCCCCCAGCCCGAAGTCAATTACGCCATGACCTATCGCAATGTCCAAATCCTCTCCAAGAGCGACGGCATCATGGTGATCGCGCTCGAGGATGGCGACATGAAGGGTTACAACAACAGCGATGAATCGATCCGCCGCGCGGAATCGGAACGGGCTGTGCGCGTGATCGAAGAGCTCTTTTCGCGCTTTCCCACCAACCCGGCATGAAGAGCGGCATCATGCGTCACACACTGATCCTGGTTCTGATGGCATGCGCGGCGGCAAGCGGCGCCCAGGCCGGGACCTGGGACGGCGTCTATACCGACGCCCAGGCCGAGCGCGGCGGCGTTCAATTCCAGCAGCATTGCGGGCGGTGCCACGGCGCCAATCTGGCCGGCACCTTCGAGACGCCGCCGCTGGTGGGGCGCTTCAAGCCCTATTGGTCGGGCGCCACGATGGATGTGTTGTTCGACTATGTCGCCACGGCCATGCCGCTGGACCATCCTGGCTCGCTCAGCCGTGCCGCCAATGCCGATATCCTGGCCTTCATTCTGAAAGCGAACGGCTTTCCTGCCGGGGCGAAAGAGCTGAGTGCCAGCAGCGAGGATCTGAAAAACATTCGCTTCGATGCCGTCAGGCCGCCGCCTGAACCGGCGCCCAACTCCAAACGCAAGAAGGGCGCCCGCCCGCAATAGCGCGCCGGCAAACTTTACACGGATGGAACCAGCACGGCGGGCGACTTGCCGGAGAGCCGGGCGCCCCACCCGATCAGACTTGGCGCGGCACGGAGCAGTCCCAGCGCGGTGGCGCGGGTGGCGCCGTTCATCGCCAGATGGGCGAACAGGGATGCCGCCCTGATGCGGGGCGCAAAGCGCCGGGTCCAGGTGCGCGCATAATCTTCGCCGCGATGGGCAATCAGCAGCCGCGCCAGCAAGGCGCTGGACTGCATCGCCATGCTGATGCCTTCGGCGATGATGGGATGGGCCTCGCCCGCGATATTGCCGGTGAAGAAAATGCCGTCCTGATGAAGCGGGCGCATACCGGGATGGATCGGACCGGTGGAAAGGAAATCGCCCTCCTGTACAGCGCCAGACAGCGCATCATGCACGCCCCTGGTGGTGGCCATGATGTGCGCCAGCACGGCCTCTGCGGCTCTGCCCGCATAACGGGTACGAACCTCCGCCAGAACGTCGCGCCGGATGCAACAGGACAGAGAGGTGCGCCCGCCATCGCCATGCACCAGCCCGCCATAGCCGCCCGGAAAGGCCAGCAAGGGCATCAAGCCCGCCGGCAGGCGGCTGGTCTTGAAGTGGGCCTTGAACGCAAACAGATCGAACGGCGTGGGCTCAGGTGTCAAAGCGAACATGCCGCCGGCATTCCATGAGCCGCATGCGGCGATGACGATGCGGGCCTGCAGTTCGACCTGGCCGAGGATGCAGGCAAAGCGGCCCCCGTCACGCTGAAGCGATAAGAGCTTCATGGGTTGATAGAGCCTGGCGCCCGCCGCGACAGCGGCATCCCGCAACAGCAGATCAAGATGTTCGCGGCCCAGCGCCCGCCCCCAGGCTTTTTCTCCCGGAGCTGTCAGCGTGACATTGCCGGCATAAACCCCCACCCGCCGGACCTGGGGCCCCGCGGCCGCCGAGAAGGCGTCAGCCACGCCGCATGCTTTCAGGACCGGCAAGGTGGCGGCGGAGATGAACTCGCCGCACACCTTGCGGCGGGGGAATGGCGCACGCTCAACCAGCGCGACTTGCCACCCGGCCTGGGCCAGCAGCCGCGCCGCCACCGACCCGGCAGGGCCCGCGCCCACGATCAGTGCGTCATATCGCATGGGCCCTGAAGACATGGGTGAAGGGCAGCACCGAATTCTCGCTCAGATGCCAAAGCCCGATTTGCGGCCACAGGGAGGAAATATCATTGCCCTGAAAACCGGCGCGCACGCTCACCACCGCGTCATGGCGGGTCACGTCATTGGCGCCAAGCATTCCCACCAACCGCGCACCCAGCAAGGCAAACCGCCCGCGCCGCGGCTCGCAGGCCACGAAAGTCCTGGCGCGGGCCGCGATCCCCGCCAGCAATCGCGCCAACGCCAATTCATCCAGATGATGCAGAAACAGGTTGGCGGTGACGATGTCCGGCTGAATGCGGGGTAAGACCTCGAAAATATCCCCGCGCAGCACCTCGCAATGCCAGCCCAATGCGGCAAATCCGGCGCGTGTCTCGCGGCTGACAAAATCATGCTGGTCCAGGATGACGGCACGCACCCCCGGCCAGCGCTTGGCCAGCCGCCGGGCCACGCCCAACAGAAAACGCCCATCGCCGCCACCCAGATCGGCCAACATTCGCGGCGCGGGCGCGCCGGCCAGCGCGTCGGCCATAATGGCGCTCTGGCGCATGGCGGTGTTGATCCGCACAAGATCGCGGCGCGAGCCGATGGCGCGCGGGTCATCGGGACCAAGAAAATCCAGAATTTCCGGAGTCAGAATTCTTGCAGACACGTCACGCCGCCCTGTGAAACATCATGGTCTCGGCCACCAGGCCGGGACCGAAAGACATGGCGCAGCCGCGCTGCCCTCCCTCACCGCCGTTTCGCATGATGTTGTCCAGAACAAACATCACGGTGCCCGACGACATGTTGCCATAGTCGTTCAGCACCGAGCGCGAGGCGCCAAGGGCCGCGGGCGGCAGATCGAAGGCCTGCTCGACCGCATCGAGCACGGTGCGGCCGCCCGGATGCACGGCCCACAACTCGACATTATTGGCTCCCCCAAGGATCGCATCGCGCGACCCCGCCAGCGCCGTGCGGATTGCGCCCGGCACGGCGCCGGAAAGCACCATGTCGAAACCCTGCTGGCGGATATGCCAGCGGATCAGTTCGCCGGTATCGGGCACCAGCGCGGCATGAAAGGACTCCATCGCCACGCCTTTCGGGTCGGCGGAGACCAGCGCCGCGGCGCAGCCATCGGCAAACAGCAGGAAGGAAAGAATCTCCTCCATGTCGGCGGTCTCGTGCAGATGCAGGGTGCAGAGTTCGAGATTGACTGCCAGGACGCGCGCACCGGGTTCGGATCGCACGATGTGCCGCGCCAGCTTCAGGGCATTGATCGCGGCATAGCAGCCCATGAAGCCGACCATGGTGCGCTCCACCGACGGCGACAGACCACAGCGTTCCACCAGCGCCAGATCGAGGCCTGGCGCGGAAAATCCCGTGCAACTGGTGACGATGACATGGGTGATGCGCGCGCGATCCTCGCCGTCGAGCAGTTTCTCTACCGCCTCCACCGCAAGGCCGGGGGCGCAGGCCTCGAACTTGCGCATGCGCGCCGCCGTGTCGGGAAAATCGCCCAGACGATAAAAACCCTCCGTATCCACGGCGCCGCCGCCCAGAGGCTCCAGAAAGGAATAGCGATGGGTGATGCCGCTGCGATCGGCCATGCGATTGAACAGGGCCACGCCGCGCCGGTCGCCCTTCAGCATCACCTGGCCGAAGCGAAGAAAGGCGTCATGCACGTCGTGGGGAGGATTGGCTGTCGCAATGCGGTTGATGAAGGCTTCGGGCATGTCAGCTGCATCTCATGGGAGGATTGGCCACGAACCGGCGAGAAAAAAGAAGGCGGGCGGGATGCGCGAGGGGCGGGGTTGTTTCCCGCCCGCCTTCAAGAGCAGCAGGCACCAAGGGACCGGTGGCTGCTGTTCGTTCTGTCGGATCACAACCAAGCTGTGCGCATGTCATTTCGGTGCTGAGCCGCATCCATTCACCGATGACATGGGGACCCGTCAGTTTCTTCAAAGCCTAGACGCGGCGGCCGAATGGTTTATTCCCGGCTAATTGGAATCGTTTAAAAAAAAGGCGGCCAGCGAATCGCTGCAGCCCAGGAAGCCGGCGGATCGCGCATTTCTTCCCACCGGCTTTGCCGGATTACCGCGCCTTTACAGAGGCTTCGGAAGGGGTCGGACAGGACGCAACGCAGGCGCGGAATAAAATTGCTCCGCCGAACGTCTAGGGGGCTAGCGGGAGACTGAAAGACGTTAAAGTCCCCCCAACCGGCAATTCCAGAATGCATTGGGCGCAATCCCGAACCTTCCAACAAGATGAAGCAGATCCGCTTCACCAGCCAGGGCTGACTGTCCGCCAAAATGACCTCGCCTTTCGTCCTGTGGCCGCTGTGACCCGCGCCCCCGCCTTCGCCGATGCCCTGGTGGCGCAGCTTCCTGCTTTGCGCCGCTACGCCATGGCGCTGGCGGGCAATGCGGCGCTGGCTGACGATCTGGTGCAGGACTGCATCGAGCGGGCGCTGGGCCAGGAGGGCCAACTGCGTGAACAGCAGCGCCTGGCGGGATGGCTGCGGCGCATCCTGTATCACCTTTACATCGACCAGATCCGGCGCGACCGAAGACGCGGCCGGGAGCACGATATCGACGAAATGGCCGATCACCTGGAATTGAGCGCGCCCGCGCCCGACAACAGCGCGATGAAAGAGTTCACCCAGGCCGTCAACCGTCTTAGCGCCGAACACCGGCAAATTCTGCTGCTGGTGAGCGTGGAGGAGTTGAGCTATCGCGAAATCGCCGACGAACTGGAGATCCCCCTGGGGACCGTGATGTCGCGACTGGCGCGCGCGCGCGAACGGCTGCGTGAATTGATGCAATCAAGAACGGCGGAGATCATCCCCCTGCCCGAGCGAAGAGAAGCCCGTGAACGACCCGCGCCTCATAAGTGACGAAGACCTGCACGCCTATATCGACGGCGCGCTGAGCGAGGACCGCGCCCGTCTGGTGCGCGAGGCCCTGGCCGAGAATGCGGCGCTGGCCGAGCGCGTGGCGCTTTTCGAAGCCGACAAAGCCATGTTCAAAAGCGTATACGGGCCGCTGGCGGACCGTCCCCTGCCCGCCGAATGGATCACGCGCGCGCGCCAGCCGTCCCGCCCGCGCATGAATCTGCGGTTGGCCGGCGCGATCGCCGCCACCCTCGCCGTGCTGGCGGGCGCCCCGCTGGTCTGGGAATATTCCGCAGTTCTCACGGGAAAAGACGTAGTGGATGTGGCGCTGGATGCGCGCGAGGGCACCGCGCCGAAGGCGGAGCTTATCGCGACGGACGGCAGCCCGAAGGTAGAGCGTTACGACACCGCGCTTCGCCAGGCCGTCGCCTCGAATGTGCGCGTTCCCGACCTGAGCCGGATGGGATACAGGCTTGCCGGCCTGCACATCTATGACAAGGCGGCCGAGATTCTCTACCGGGGACCACAGGACCAGCTCTACACGCTCTATATACGCCGGTCGGACGGGACAGCCCGCTTCGACCAGTTCGCGCGCCGCGGCCTGCGCGTCTGCATCTGGCAGGATGACCAGATCACCACTGTCATGTCGGGGAATGTTTCCGCCGCCGCCATGCAGCGGCTGGCGACGCTCAGCTATACCGGCCTCACCTCTTAACGGTGCGCGCACGGCGCTCAGCGCACGGAACGGGCCGACAGCGCCTCGGGCGTGAACAGCGTGGCGGGATGCGGTGCGGTCACCTTGTAGGCGGAAGGCTCACCGTTAAAGGCAAAGCCGAAGGCATAACCGCCCAGCTGCAGGTCATAGACGAACTGGCTGCCCACGACGATGGCCGGCACGTCGGGCATCAGATACATGGTCGCCTGCCCGAACTTCCACAGTTTGCCCGCCTCGTCCCAGGAATCGCTGTAGACCGCCATCCAGCTGTCCTCATCGAGGTACAGGCGACGGTGCGGGGCGATGTGGTGCGCGCCGGAAGCCAGAGTGCCATCCACGACCCAGACACGGTGCAGCTCATAGCGCAGGTCGTCGGGATTGGCGTGGGTGCGGCCCAGTATCTCGCTCACCGGGCGGGTGTAGAGGCGGTTGTTGTTGTAAGGGACATACATCTCCCTCTTGCCGATGAGCTTGAAGTTGTAGCGGTCCAGGCCGCCGAAAAAGACGTAATATTCATCCAGGCTGACAAAGCCGGCCGCATCGGCGTCGGGCACGTCATAGGAAATCCCCGGCGCCTTGCGCACACGATGTTCGCGCGGCAACAGGCGCCAGGCCGCGAAGGGATTGCGCCGGATATTGATCGGCTGCCAGTTCAGGTAAGCCTCGCCCGCCCGGGCTGCCGGCGCGACAGCCAGATGCAGCGTCTTGAAATAATAGGGACCGAAGGAATCCGGCGTCGCGCTTTGAAAATAATAAGGGAAATCCGCGATTTCCTTATAGGCGCTGGCCTTCTCCACCGCGCCGCCCGACGGCACGATATAAGTGCTGACGGTCAGCTCGCGGGACGGCCCCCAGAAGGCCAGCAGATGATTCCACATCGCCTCGAAACCGTTCTTGGGAATGGGAAAGGGAATGCCGCCGGCAGCGCCTTCCACGCCATAGGCAATGCCATCGGGCGCGGCATGGGCGCGGGTGGCGTTGCGGAAGATATTTTCATAGACCCAATCCGGCGCCGCCGCGCTGCGACGGGATGGATAAATGTCCATCCTGTAGTCGGCCTGTTTGGCAAACAGGGCCTTGGCGCCTTCCGGCAGCTTGTCTTCATAGTCGTGGAAATTGCGCGACGTGATGGAAAAGAGCGACTTGTCGCCTGCGAAGACATCGGGCCGCGGCGCCCCGGAGACATAGCCGGGCGCCGAAGTGACACCGCCTGTCCATGCCGGAATGGTGCCATCGGCGTTGCCGGCCCGCTCCGCGCCAAGCGGGGTCAGGCGCGACTTCAGCTCCGCGGCGTCCTGGCTGGTGACCACTGCCAAGGCGGGCGCCAAAGCGGCGGCCCCGGCGACCATCATCAGGACACACAGAGGCAGGATGCGAGAAGGGCGCATGGTTCGTATACGGACTATGGCTTAGGGGTGACTGCTCCGTGCTATAGCCTAAACCGTGGCTTACGGCATGGCAAAAAGCTCGGCATGGCTCGCCTTCCCCTCAGTCCCGCGTTGCCTTGGGCGCTGGGATTTCTGCTGGTCTTCGGCGCGACCGCGAGGGCGGCGGAAATCTATGCCAGCGACGGTCTGGCGGTCCGCTGGGACAACACGCTGCGCACCAGTATGGCGCTGCGTCCCATGTCGCCCAGCGTCGAGTTGCTGAGCTATATCAACGGCGACGACGGCGATCGCAATTTTGCGCCCGGGCTGGTGTCAAACCGGTTCAGCCTGCTGTCGGAAGTCGACATCACGGCGGGAGATTTCGGCGTCCATGCCAGTGCCGCGGCCTGGTACGATACGGTGTATCACACCCACACCGACAACACGTCTCCGGCAACTTACAACGCCACCGTATCGGCCGGGCAGTTTGCGCCCGCAGTGAGGAATCTCGAAGGCCAGCACGCGGAGCTCAGCGACGCCTTCGCCTTCGGCAATTTTACGCTGGCCCAGGTGCCGGTGTCGTTGCGGGTGGGGCGTCAGACTTTGCTGGGGGGAGAAAGCCGCTTTTTCGATCCCAATTCCATCGCGGCCGCGATGGCGCCGACGGACTATCTCAAGACCATGACGAACCAGAGCGGCTATTCCGGAAACCTGTTCCTGCCGGTCAATCAATTGAGCGTGACCTTGCAGCCGCTCTCCTGGCTTTCGCTCTCCTTCTACAATCAGTTCGAATGGCGCGCGTCCCGCCAATTCGGCGATGGCAGCTTTCTCAGCTATCTGGACTATGTCGGCGCCGGATCGGCCCGCCTGTTTCTGACGCCGGATCGCTATCTGGTCCTCAACCCGGATTCCGGACCGTCGAGCGGCCAATATGGCTTCACCTTGCACGCCAGCGTCGCGGACATTGATCTGGGCCTCTATGCCTTGCGCTTCCGCGCCAAGGATCCCATCGCCGCCTTGGCGCCAGATCCCACCCTGGCGGGCCAGACCGGCGCGGTCGGCTATTATCGCCTGGTCTATCCTTCCAGCATCAATCTCTTCGGCGCCAGTTTCAGCACCGACATGGGCGGCAGCATTCTCGCCGGCGAGATTTCAGCACGCGAGAGCATGCCGCTGGTCAGCTACAACTCCCGCACGCCGCAGTACGGCGCCCCCACAGGAACTCCCTACTATTCCAGGGGCGACACGCTGCACGGCCAGGTTTCCATTATTACCGAACTTGCAGACACGCCCCTGTGGGACAAGGCCGATGCCACCGCGGAGGTCGCCACCGACAGTATTCTGAGCGTTGGCCCCATTGCCCCGACCGCCCCGGCTTTTTCCCGCTTCGCGATGAAGGCGCGCGCCCGGATCGAGCCCCATTACTTCCAGGTCTTGCCCAATCTGGACATGACCGGCGTGGCTGAACTGGGCCTGAACATGGCCGGTCACAGTTTCAGCTATTACGCGCAGAACAGCGGCACGGGGGACTTTCGCCTGGGAGTCACAGGCACATATCTGTCGGCCTGGAAGGCCGGGATCACCTATTTCGGCTTTCTGGGCTCATCGTCGCGTCAGCCCCTGGCGGACCGGGATTTCGTGATGCTGAGCCTGGAACGAACCTTCTAGCTGGCTGGCTGGCCAACCGGCTTTTTTGCCGATTTCCGGGAATATTGAGGCTCTTCCCTTCGTCTAAAGCACGGGACGAAGCGGGATAAACATGCCCCATCTGGCCATGCGGAATGCCCCACGGCGGTCTTTTGCCCAGACGCAGTCCCGTCCTCTTGGAGACATCATATGATCAAATTCGCCGGCGCCCTTGTCCTGTTGCTGGGCACGATGGGCGGGGCCATGGCCCAGACCGCCATCCCCGTCACAATCACGCTGACCGATTATGCCTTTACGCCCGGCACCCTCGAGCTGAAAGCCGGGTCCGCCTATCAGCTGCATTTCGCCAATAGCGGCTCCAAGGATCATAACTTCAGCGCCCCGGAATTTTTCGCGACTGCGCAAATCGCTCCGGACGATCAGGCCAAGGTCACCAAGGGCCAGGTAGGCCTGGGAGCCGGCCAAACGGTGGACATCACCGTGACGCCCAGCGGCGCCGGAACATTCGCGGTCGAATGCACCCACTTCATGCACAAAATGATGGGTATGCATGGAAATATCGTCGTCCAGTAACCCAATGTTCCAATTGCTGCACCGCTGGATCTGGCGCGACCCGGAGCGTTGCGCGCGCAAGCTGTTCACCTTCGCGGAAACCGAGGCGGATGGCGGCCGCGACCTGGTTCGCGCCGCGGAGTTGACGGACGACCCGACCTTGCGCCGACTTTTCACGGTTCATGCGGAGGACGAAGAACGGCATGCGCAGCTGTTTCGCACGCGCGGCGCGGCGCTGTTACAGTCTCTGGAGGGCCGCGCATCACCATCGTTCCAGTTGAATTGGGTGTCGCCGGGCGAACGGGGTCTTGATGACCTGCGCGTTCATGCCGAGTCCGATGCCGGCCTGTTGGCCTTTCTGCATCTGTCGGAGAAATCCGCGGCCGGGCATTTCGCGACCTATGTCGATGCCTTGAAAGACGACCCGGCGACCAGTTCGGTTTTCAAGGAAGTGCTGAAGGATGAAACGTTTCACATGAACTACACGCTTGCCCAGCTCACCCGCGTGGCGCCGCAGCGCCATGGCCTGTTCCTGTGGAAAGCGCGGCTGAGCAGGCTGTGGAAGGCGTATTTGCGCGCCGCCTCCGCCATCGCCGGGGTGATGGGGACGGTGATCCTGACCTTGCAGTATTTCATTCTGCTCCCTCCTTTCGCCCTTCTTGCCAAGCGCGCCCAGCGCCGCGAACCGCAGGGCTGGGTACCCGTACCGCCGGAAGGTGAGCGAAAAATGGAAAGCCAGTACTGACATGAAAATTCTGGGAATCTCCGCGCATTATCATGACGCCGCCGCGGCACTGGTCGTGGATGGCATGCCGGTGGCCGCGGTGCAGGAAGAGCGGCTCTCCCGGCGCAAGAACGACGCGGCCTTTCCCATGGCCGCAATCGAATGGTGCCTGGACCAGGGCGGCCTCGAACCCGAGGACCTCGACGCGGTCGTCTTCTACGAACGGCCGATGCTGAAATTCGACCGCATCCTGACCTCAGCACTGCGCGCGTTCCCGCATTCGTGGCGTTCCTTCCCTCATGCCATGAAGAACACCCTGGGCGAAAAACTGTGGGTGCGTGGCATCATCTCGTCCCAACTCGGCGTACCGCGCCAGAAAGTCCTGTTTGCCGAGCATCACCGGTCTCATGCCGCCGCCGCATTCCTCACTGCGCCGGCGCGCGAGGCAGCCATCCTCACCGCGGACGGCGTGGGTGAATGGGCGACCTTGACCGTCGGACGGGGAAAGCGCGGACCGGATGGAACCAACATCACGCTGCTGAAGGAAATCCGCTTTCCCCATTCGCTGGGGATGCTGTACTCGACCTTCACCGCCTATCTCGGTTTTCCCGTCAACGAGGGCGAATACAAGGTGATGGGCCTGGCCAGCTATGGCCGTCCGACCATGGTCGAGGCGGTTCGCAAGGTCGTTGACCGGACATCCGATGGCGCCTTCCGTCTCAATCTGGACTATTTCGATTTTCATACCAGCGCGAAGCGGTCCTTCTCCACGCGGTTCGTGGACATGTTCGGACCGCCACGCGATCCATATGAGCCGATCGATCTGGAAAGCCCGGATGGACAGCGCTTTGCCGATTGCGCCGCGAGCGTTCAGCTGGTCCTGGAGGATATTCTGGTGGACGCGGCCAAGTCGCTTCACCGCGAGACCGGCCTGCCTGACCTCTGCCTGGGTGGCGGCGTCGCGCTGAACGGGGTCGCCAACCACCGTATTCTGCAGGAATCCGGCTTTGAACGGATTTTCGTGCCCCCCGCCCCCGGAGACGCGGGCTGTGCCCTGGGCGCGGCGCTTTACGCCGACCGTATTCATTTCGGCAATCCGGATCGCGAATTTCCGGATCATCCCTTCTGGGGCCCCGCCGTGGAGGCGGACGATCTGGCCAGGCTGGCGCGGGAAGACCGCCTGCCTGCCCAGGACTATGACGATCTTGAATTGATTGAGCGTGTGGCGCTGGACCTTGCCGCCGGCCGCATCGTCGGCTGGATGGACGGCGCACTTGAACTGGGACCGCGGGCGCTCGGCCATCGCAGTATTTTGGCGGCGCCCCACTCTGTCGAAATGCGCGATCGCCTCAATCGCGACATCAAGCATCGCGAAGAGTTTCGGCCCTTTGCGCCCGTCGTGCCGGCCGAAGACGCCGACCGCTATTTCGAACTGCCTCCGGGTGGCAATCGTCTGGCGCGATTCATGTCGGGCGTGTTTCCCGTACGTCCCGAATGGCGCGAAAAGCTGGCGGCCATAACCCATGTTGACGGAACGGCGCGCGTCCAGGTTCTGGAGCCCGACATGGCGCCCCGGCTTTACGCACTCCTGAAAGCGTATGGGCGGGTGAGCGGCATTCCCATCCTGCTCAACACCTCGTTCAACCTGGCCGGCGAGCCGATCGTGAACCGGTCCGTGGAAGGCTATCTGACATTCCGCCGCTGCGGAATGGACGTGCTGGTGGCGGGGCAGACAAGGGTGACCAAGAAGATCACGGAGAAAGCGGCATGATCAGGAAAAAAGGGAAAATCCGGCGCGGGATGATCGTCATGGGCAGCGCGGCGGGTTCGATAGGCGATCTCGCTACGGGCATGTGGCACGGCGATGCGTCCAGGCGCTGGCTGCTGCCGCTGGCGGTCTTTTTGTGCGTCACGGGACTGTTGCTCGCCCTGGCGGCCAGCGTCGAAGCCCTGGCACCGTTCATCTATTCCATTTTCTGAGAATGTTTCCCGACCTGCTCGCCTGCCCCGTCTGCCGCAGCGCAATCGACCGGGAATGGAGCTGCATGGGCTGCGGCGCGCAGTACACCGCGGCGGACGGCATTCCCGACCTGCGTCTGCGCGGTGACGACTGCACCGACATGGTACGCGAATTCTACGAGCAGGCGCCGTTTCCCGGCTACCGGCCGCACGATACCTTGCAGAGCTTGCGGGCGCGCGCGGAGCGCAGCGAATTCGCGCGCCAGCTTGATGCGGCCATCCCCCTGGACGCGCGGGTGTTGGAAATCGGCTGCGGCACCGGACAAATGAGCATCTATCTGGCAAGCGCCGGCCGGACCGTGATCGGGGCCGACGCCACCCGGGCATCGCTGAAGCTCGGCGCCGCTGCCGCCAGGCGGTTCGGCGTCACAGGCGTGCAATTCCTGGAAATGGACCTTCAGCGGCCGGGATTGTGCGCGGGCACCTTCGACGTGATCTACACCTCCGGGGTCCTGCACCATACGCGCAATCCGCGGCAGTCTTTCGAAGCCATCCTGCCGCTTTTGCGTCCGGGCGGCATGATCGTGATCGGCCTTTACAACGCCTTCGCGCGCATACCGCTGCAGATACGGCGTGTCATTGCGCGGCTGTCCGGATATCGCTGGATTCCGCTCGATCCGGTATTGCGCGACCGCAGGAGCGAACCTGCCCGCCGGGAGGCCTGGGTTCGCGACCAGTATCGCCACCCCGAAGAACATCGCCACACCGCCGCCGAGGTGCGCGGCTGGTTTGCACAAGCCGGCGTCGAATATCTGAGGACCTATCCCAGTTTGCTCTTGGGCGAAAAGACGGAAGATCTGTTCACGGCCGACAAGGACTATTGGCCCGTCGAAGCCTGGCTATCCCAGATCGGCTGGATGACGAGCCTGGGACGCGAGGGCGGCCTGTTCGTGACCATAGGACGGCGCCCGTGAGCCGGGACGATGGCGAGCCCCACAGAGGCAGAAATCTAGAGATCGCGGTCGCGGCGGCCGGAATCCTGCTCATGGCTTTTGCACTGCTGGCACGGCAAAGCTGGTGGGACCGCCATTTCCTGCCCGTCTTCTTCTTTTCGCACGCCAAATATGTGCTGGCGGAAAAGCTCGTCCGCCTCGCGGCCGTGCTGGCCGGTTTTTTTCTTGTCATGTTCGCCGGCCCCATGACGGCCCGCAAAGCGCGCCGGATGCCGGTTCTTGAAATCGCCATCAGCTTTATGAGCATCCTTCTCGCCGTCGCGCTCGCCCTTGTGGTGACAGAACTCACCATGCGCCACAAATTCGCCTTCGCCGCTGCCGAAGCGCAGCCTGGCGAGGAACCGGTCCGGCAGCCCGACCGCAGGCTGGGTTGGGTGTTCTTGCCGGCCCATGATGGCACCTCGATCGGCGGCGAACGCAGGATCGCCTATTCGACGGACGGTCTGGGTTATCGTGTGCGCAGCCAGAATGCGCCAGTGGATGTCAATCTGCCGTCGGTGGTGTTCACCGGCGAATCCATCATTGCCGGATACGGCCTCAATTGGGACGAAACCATACCCGCCCAGACCGGTGCGGCGCTCGGCATCCAGAGCGCAAGCATCGCCGTGTTCGGCTATGCCAACGACCAGGCATATCTTCGCCTGGCGTCAGAGCTGCCGCGCTTCCACCAGCCGGTTGCGGTGGTCTCGCTCTTCATTCCCAGCCTCTTCCCCCGAAATCTCGGCGACGACCGGCCTCATCTGGACGCGAGGCTGCATTGGGCACCGGCCGTTCATCGCCTGTGGCTGACATCGCTGTTCCGGTTTGTGATCCCCTATCACACCGAAGCAGAAATCGAACAAGGCATCGAGGCGACACGCGCCGAACTCGTCGCGACCGCCGCCCTGGCCCGCCGGCACGGCGCGATACCTCTGGTCGTCGATCCGCAATTCGGTCCTGAGAGTTCCGCCGAGCAGATGCTTCGGCGCCGAATTCTTGAGGAATCTGGAATATCCTATCTTCGGGTGCCACTTGACCCCAGTTGGCACTTGAGAGGGGACCTGCATCCCGCTCCGCGGGCCGCACGCGCTATTGCGCTAGCCGTCGCAGCGAGACTTCGGACCGAGCTCGCACGGGAGGCGAGCAAGCGCCATCTCGAAAGACCCCGCGTTGCGGGGCCGTTATAAGATTCCGATCTCGATGGTTTTCCTGCCGCGGCGGCCCTTAAGTCGCTTTCGCGCGCCGCCATGGCATTCATCGCCGATTGTTGCGCACAAACCCGGCGGCACCCTGCTATTCAACTGGTTGCACCGGTGATCAATTCAAATCCCAGATCCACCTTAGCCGAGGGACATCCCGCCAGCAAAAGATTTGCTCCAATTTTGCCCATCTCAATCCGCGGCGTACGAATGGTCGACAATGGCAAAGGGGTAAGCCCTGCTATCTCCAGTCCATTATAACCGAACAGGGCTAGCTTCCCCGGAACATTGATGCCGCGCTCCAGACAATAAAAATATCCGCCGAGCGCCAAGTCATCGTTTGAAAAATAAATGGCGTCGAGCGCCGGATGCCGCTTCAAGAGCCGCCCCAGTCCGGCTCGCCCTGCCCCGACGGAGGAGCCGCCGCTCGGAAAAAACTCCATATCCACGAAGTTCAGGCCATGCTTGCGCATGACCGCCTGGAAACCTTGGAGCCGTTTTCCGGCGCGAACATCAAGTTTTATATCATGGCCAACATAGCCGATCCGGCGATAGTCATGCGCCAGAAGGTGTTCGGCGCTCTTGCGTCCCGCCCCGATTTGGGAGGATCCGACGACGATGTCGACACCCGCCCCGTCTGTGTCGAGGAGCTCAACGACGCGAACACCGCTTCCCTTGAGCAAAGCTCTGGCGCGGTCGGTATGTTCGAGGCCGGCAAGCAGTATGCCTGCAGGACGCCAGCTCAAAATGGATTCGATAAGTTCTTCCTCGCGTTTCGGATCATAGTTGGACACGCCAATAACCGGCTGGAAGCCGGCGCCCTCCAAAACCGTATTTGCCCCTGCCAGTACTTCCGGCACGACGGTATTGCCGACCGACGGAATGACGATCCCGATCAGCTTGGACGTCATCGTAGCCAGCGTGCCGGCTATCCGATTGGGGACATAATTCAAATCCGCAGCGGCCTTGAGAACTCTCTCGCGCGTTTGGCGCGAATACGACCCTTTGTTACGGAGTACACGCGACACAGTGCTTTCGCCGACACGTGCTCGCTGGGCCACATCGGTGATGGTTACGACCTTTGACCCGTCACCGTTGTCCGTCGGATTTTCTGGGCCGTCGCGCAGTGGCATATCCGCTCGATCTACCAGTTCGTAAAGGAGCCGTCGGGCCGGTGGTTGAGCATCATGCCCGCACGATAGGTCGTGTATTCCCCGATCTTGGTCAGCTTGCTCACATCCACTTCCACCCCCAGGCCCGGGCGCTGATTTGGCCAAAGCTTGCCATCCTTGAAATCGTAGACCTTGGGTAAGTGAGGCCAGGTGCGTCTGCCGTCGCCCAGCATTTCCATCAATACAGGTACCGAGGTGGCCGTCAGACAGTTGACAAGGGCTGCCTCCGCAATCGGGCCGGTGAAATGCGGGATCATCCCGACATAATGGGTCTCGGCCATGGCCACGATCTTCATGAACTCGCTGATGCCTCCGACGTTCGGCAGGGTAACGCGGGCATAGTCGATGAGCTGGCGCTCAATCAGCGTGTTGACATCCCACTTGTAGCCAAACTGTTCACCCACAGCGATCGGGAGCTTGGTGCGCTGGCGCATGACCTGATAGGCGTCGACATTTTCACTGCGGATCAGGTCTTCGCAGAAATAGGGGGCGAGCTGGGCTTCCTCGATCATCTGGCACAGCCGCATGGCGTCGGGCGGATCCAGCTCGGTATGGAAATCCATCGCCCAGCCGCCATCGCCGGCGGCTTTTTGCATAGCGGCACAGTCCTCGAACATCCGTCTCACCAACGCGAAACGGTCGACCTCTCGTCCGCCGCCGATATCGGCGGCGCTGCGATAAACGCGAAAGCCCGCATCGCGGCAGGCACGTGCCGTATCGGAAATGGTCGCGCTGGGCGTGGGACGCGGATAAGCCGTTGCGTAGAGCTCGACATAGTCACGCGACTTGCCGCCCAGCAATTGCCACACCGGCCAGCCCGCTGCTTTGCCCTTCAGGTCCCACAGCGCGAGATCCAGCGCGCCCAGAGAATGTATCTTCTCCCGCCCCGCCGGATAGAAATAGCCGCGCATCATGCGCTGCCACATGCTTTCGATGCGGAACGGGTCCTGCCCGATCAGCATGGCGGCACACTCCTCCATAGTGCGGGGCTCGCCCCCCTCGCCGATGCCTTTCAGACCGCTTTCGGTTTCGATGATCACGACATTGGCGGACTGGTTGACCATGGGTTGGCCCTGGCGCCCCTGAGCGTCACCCGCATTGGTGTAGTAGCGGACCATCTTGATCTTGTCGGCGGCAAGCCCCAGCGCACCGGCTGAAGGCACGGGCCACAAAGCCACGCTGGCGGCTCCGCCCAGGTGCGCCAGCATGCGCCGGCGATTCCATAGTCTCATAGGTTACTCCCTGAGTGCGCGACGACCTGTGAGCCGTTCAACTATTTCGCCGCGTTGCGCAGCTTGGACGCGGTGGCGCATTCCTGCATGACGGTGAAGTAGTTCTGCACGCTCTGCGGCCCGACGATGAAAGGATTGTCTTCTCCGACTTCGCGCTTCACACCAACGAGCCGTGCCCTGGTATAGGCATTGTCGTACTCGCTGTGGTTGGAAAGGATTATCGAGGCGCCGGCGGCTGCGGCGGCCTGGGCCATGCGCTTTTGGGAGTCGATATATTCGTCCCAGCGCTTGCCGTCAGTGCCAAAAGCCCCGGTGAGGGTGCCGCCCGAATAGGCCACCATCACCGTCTTGCCTTTATCTTTGACCGGGAAGACGTAGGACAGCGTTCCAGGCGTGTGGCCAGGTGTGAAGACGACGTCCACCGTGGTGTCGCCCAACGTCACCTTGGTGCCTTCCGGTCCCACGGAAATATCGCCTGATCCGCGCTTTGGCACACCGCCCGCCACGTCGGGCGCGCGTGTCAAGGTGGCTTCCCAGTCCGGCCCACCCATCACCACCTTGGCGCCGAACTTGCTCTGCAAGGTGGCGACACCCTGATCATGGTCACCATGGGCGTGGCTGAGGATGACGTATTTGATGTCCTTGGGGTCCAGCTTCAGCTTGGCCAGCCCATCCAGGATTTCCGGTTGCGTCGCCCAGGCGAAGTTGGTGTCGATAATGATAATGCCGGCGCTGGTCTTCAGCGCCCAGGAGGAATGTTGCCGCGTGCCCAGCCAATAAAGATTATCGAACACCCGATAGGGCGAGGCGTACCAGATGCCCTGGTCAGGCGCGGGCCGCGGAACGAGCAGCGCCGCCGCGCCCCGTGGGCCGCCTGGCAGAGGGGTGGGAAAGCACAGATTGACGAAGGTGGCGCGATAATCGAGCCCCGCCGCCTTTTTCGCCGCGTCGATATGACTGTCAATCTCGCTGATGGGTCCTTGTGCTATCGCCGGGAGAGTCCACGCGCCGGCGGTGGCGGCAAGCAAGGCGGTAAAAAGAGCGTACGCTTTCATGTCAGCCTCCCCTCATTGTTTTCTGGTTCTAGTTTGTCTCTATCGATCTAATGGCGATCACTGGCAGCTGGATCTCCTCCGAGTCGATCAGGTCAGCAACCGCGGGTCCAGCTTCCAGGCACCCCTGGTTCCAGGGTTTGCCAGTGGGCCGGCAGCCCTGCTTGCTCCTGTCGGCTTGCCCAGCAAATCGCTTTGTATCTGGTTGACCGCGCCCACCCGCGGCAGCGGCTTGCTGCTGGTGATGGTGAGCTCAAGTGTGTCGGGATTGAAGGCGATCTGGGCATCGGCGATCACCGAATTCTTGTCCCAGCCTTTCACGGCGCGCCAGGCCGCAAGGTCATAGAATTTGAGGTGGGTCCAGGCGTTCGGATCATAGTCCGGCGGCGGAGCACCTTCAAACAAGCCCTGAAACTGATCGGGCATGCCGACATAGACATTTCCATCCGCCTGGTTGTCGGTATTGAGGAAATTGATGGCGGATTTGCAGTTGGCAAAGATGTTGTTGGCGACATTGTTGCCGGACGCGTGGATCTTGATATTGCGGTCCTGCCGGATGATGGCGAAAATCCCCGCATTGTCGCAGCGGCCGATCAAGTTCTGCGCAATGATCAGATTGTCGGTGGCATTGTCGAAAATGCCCGACCCCGCGCAACCGCGCTGGCCAGGCGTACCGGGCTCGGCGTTGCGAACATCCCATATGATGTTGTTGTCGAGCGAGTTCTGACCTGGGTTCATCTCCATGTGGACCGCGGCGCCGACCGTCAATACATCGGCGAAGATGTTCTTGGTGATGCGGCAGTTGACATTATCGACGTCCCACCAGGCGGCGTTGGCATGACGCATATGCCGTATCACGTTCCGGCGGAACATCATGTTCTTCGCGCGGTGGAATTTCGCGCCGGCCGCTTCCCAGCCACGTTCGGCGTCCGCCCAGCCGCACCATTCGATCAGATTGTCTTCCACCAAGGCGTTGGAGGTTCCCATCCCGCCGACACCCTCGATGCCGCAATAGCGGAAGGTGTTGCGGCGGAGGATCTGCGACGCACCGGAGCTCGGCGCGCCCGCGCTGTTGCCATCACTGCCGATGTCCAATCCCCCGCCATTGGCCCATTCAAATATATTGTCTTCCAGGATCCAATGATCCCCGCCGGCGAGCGAGACCATGCCAAATTGCGGGAAGGGATAAGGATTGCCAGCATGCTGGAAGGTGATTCCCTTAACCCGGATATAGCTGATGCCGCTGTGCGCCGGGATGAAGGTGTGCTGCCGGGTGGTAACCTCGATCATGTGATCGGCCGGCGTCCCCGACGCCAAGCGGATATGGATCGCCGTTCCTGAATCATTCACCGAGAAGCGCGCATCCGGTGATCCACCGATTTCCTGCATGACCGGGGCGCCGCGGCGGCGCGGCGGCATGCCCAAGAACGGCGCCGGCGGTTTGGTGAAGTCTGGAACCGGCGGCAGTTTTGCCATTGCCAGCTCGCGCAGCTGTTCCATCGGCTCCAGCGGCTTGCCGTCCACAAACGCCAGGCCGCGCCGTCGCAGATAGGGACCCATGTCGACGATCCGCGTATCCAGCCAACCCCAGCTCCCCATGATGCTGGGCAGCGCGAAGGGGTTGTAGGCGTCGGGAAACAGCGCGTTCGTCAACTCGTGACGCCAGATGGTGATACCGGTGTCGGGAGGGGCATTGAAGCGTTCGGAAACCTTCTGCTGCTGCCAGCCGTCTTTCAGTATTTCCGAGCCCTTGATGAAGACCTTCGCGCCGGGGGCGGCCTCATAGCTGATCATCTGGGCCGGACCGGTGCCGCCGCGCGCCGGACGGACACATTCCCGGTAGGTGCCGGCCGCGATAATCACGCGCTCGCCGGGCTGCAGCAGTTGGGCAGCCTTGTTGACGGTACGGAAAGGCCGCGCCCTATCGCCGGGACCGCTGTCGTCGGCATTGGCCGCGGTGTTGTCGACATAATAGGTCTTCGAAAAGGTCAGCGGCTGCTCCCAGCTGACAAACTCGGTCCCGTCAGGCAGGCGGGAATCTGTCGAAGGACCCGGCGCGGCCGCGGCCGCTGGTCGCCAGCTACCGGCATCCAGACCCAAAGCGGCTCCGACCACTGCGGCGCTTTCCATAAAGCGGCGACGATCCAATGGACGACAGGAACCGGTTGAAGAATGCTGAGACGAAACGACTTGCTCTTGTTCCGATTTCATAAGCCACCTATTTGAGATCGTGCGAACGCGCTTTGTGGTCAGGCAAGGCGAAAGCCATGACATCGTCGGCAGTGGCGGGCACGCCCGCATTGTTCCCGCCGGTGGCGACAACCGCGATGTATTGGCGGCCGTCTTTTCCGCGATAGCTGATGGGGCCTGTCGATGCGGTGGCCGGCAGCTTCGCCTCCCACAGCAGCGTGCCGGTCATGGTGTCGAAAGCGCGGAAGCGACTGTCGTCCGTGGCGCCGATAAAGGCCAGGCCTGCGGCGGTGACCATGGGGTTGCCCAGATTGACGCGCCCGGTATTGCGGCGATCGGCGGGAAGATCGTCACTGACCCCGAGCGGAACCTGCCACTTTATCTTGCCGGTATTTACGTCCACCGCGCTGAATTGCCCCCAGGGTGGAGCGTTGCAGGGCTGACGGGTTTTGGGATTCCAGAAATAGAGATAGCCGTCTTTCATCCCGTAGCTGCCATCGGGACGAGCGGCCATGGTCGCCAGGGCCGCCAGATTGTTGGTGTTTGCGACCAACAGCCCCCGCCCCGGATCAAAAGCGGCTCCGCCCCAGTCAATGCCGCCCAGGCTGCCCGGAAAGCTGGCGACCGCTGAATCTGTCCGCAGCGGCTGAAACAGCTTCGATGCAACCACATGCTTGTCCGCGATGAGATTGTCGCAATAGGCCTTCAGCTCGGGCGTGACATCTGCCACATCGCCCTGGTCATAGGTCACTTTTGCCAAAGGTGGCGTCACCGACATTGGCTGGGTCGGCCAAGGCTGTTCGCCGGGAACATCGGTCTGCGTCGGAACCGGCACCTCCTTGATGTCGAACAGGGGCTTGCCAGTGACCCGATCCAGCATGAAGAGGACCGCGGTCTTGTTCATGACGGCGATGGCGGGAATGGCCTCCCCTGCCCGCTTTACGTCTATCAATGTCGCGCTCGGCAGATCCAGGTCCCAGATGTCATGGTGGACAGTCTGGAAGTGCCAGAGATACTTTCCGGTCTTGGCATCCACCGCGACGATGGAATCGCTGAAGAGATTTTGCCCGTGACGGTCGGCGCCCCAGCGGTCGAAGGTCGGCGCCGCGATTGGAAGATAGACAATCCCCCGCTTTTCATCGCCTATGACCGTGGCCCACACATTCACGCCGGAGCGTTGTTTGGCACTGTCGCCTTCCCAAGTGTCGAAACCGGCTTCTCCGGCGCGGGGGACGGTGTGGAAGGTCCACAAATGCCTGCCCGTGCGCACATCGAAGCCTCGCACATCGCCGGCGGGCCCAAGGGTGGGCGCCTCCTGCACCCGGCTTCCCGCGACAATGACATTGCCCAGCACCAGGACCGGTGAGGAAAACCCGAAAAAGCCATTGGGAAAGCCGTTCAGCACTTCGGGCGTCTTGAGTGTGATCACCCCATCGGTGCCAAAACTTGTGACCCGCTCGCCGGTGGCGGCATCAAGGGCGATCACATTTCCGTTGCGAGTGGAAACAATCACTCGCGGCTTTGCACCAGGCTCGCCGGGCCAATAGGAAACACCGCGGCTTGCCGGCGCATCAGATCCCGGCAAATCATAAGCCCAGACTTGCTTGCCCGACGTCGCATCCAGGGCCACGACCCGCCGGTAAGGCGTGGCCAGGAACATAAGTCCCTTGGCCACCAGCGGGGTCATCTCCGATCCGATATACCTTGAGTTCGGTCGGAAACGGTCCGGGGGACCCGTTTGCATATTTGCCGCCGCGACATCCAGGCTCGCCGGCCGCATATGAAAGGTCCAGACCGGCGCAAGCCCACCGACATTGGCTGGTGTGATCTGCTTTAGCGGGGAATAACGCATATTCCCCGGGTCGCGGCCGTAATGGCTCCATTCATCGGCGCCCGCGGCATCTGCGGCCTGATCAGGTAAGCTGACAGCGAGGGTGCAGCAACCAAAAACCAACCACCGCGCAATTATCGTTCTTCTCATGTCCGCTTGCCCTGGCGGGAGGCTTGCACCGGCGCCGCGCTGGCGACGCCGGTGTATCGGATACTAGAAGTTACCTTTCAGACCGATCGTGAAGTAACGGCCCATGTCGCTGTAGGGGCCGATCACAGGATAGAACAGACCGGGCACCGACGCGTTTTGTCCGCGAAGCGGCGCGCGGGTATTGGCGATATTCTGCACGTTGAAATAGAGATCGGACGAACCACCCCACAGATCAAATTTGCGGTCGATCGTAACGTCCGTCACGTTATAGCTAGGCAGGCGCGGTGTCGTGTAGTTCTGATTGACGAAGCCGGTGGCCTTCTTCGCGCCGGAGAGCCACTGGTTCTGCACATTGAAGCCCCAATCGCCGACCTGGTAATTGAGGAAAGTGGTCATGCGGGTCTTGGGCTGGTTGGTCCAGTTGAAGGCCGTGCCCGGCAGGTTCTGGGTCTCCAGCACGGGCTGGTAGGTCATCAGGTGCCGCAAGGTCATCGAGCCCGGTATAACACTCCAAACATCGGCCCAGTCGAAATTGTAGTCCGCCTCGAAGTTCCAACCTTCCATCTGCACCTTGGCGCTGTTCTGCGGCTGGTTGAAAATCTGGGTCGGATAGTTAGCGGTCGAGGTGAAGCCCGGCTGGCCCGGCGCGATCGGCCGTGTGGCGAGCGCGCAGTAGGGTGAGTTGTAGGCCGGCGCGCTGCCGATGCAAAGCTGCTGGACCGTCGTGCTTTGATAGCTGATGCCGGTGATCGCGTTGGACATATGGGTCTGGTAATAGTCCAGCGAGGTGCTGAAGCCGGGCAGGAATTCCGGGGTTAGCACCAGGCCCAGCGTATAGGTATGGGCCTGTTCCGGTGTCAGAGCGGCGTTACCCCTGGTGACCAACTGGGTGCTGTTGTTGCCCGTGGTCAAGAGGTCGTTGAACCCGGTCGAGGAGATGCCCACTGGCTGGAACAGGTCGTTCAGGTTGGGCGCGCGAATGTCGAACGACATGGTACCGCGAAGACGGATGGCCTCGTTGATCCGATCGTTGACACCGATCTTCCAGGTCTCGGCATCGCCGGAGATGGAATAGCTGGTGTAACGGCCAGCGATGTCGACGTTCAGGTCCTGGGCCAGCGGAACGTCCTTGAGAAGGGGAACATTGAGCTCAAGCGCCGTCTCCCAGACACTGTCGTCGGCGCTGACCGGCGCATTGACATTCTGGGTCCATAGCGCGGGTGCGGCGCCGCCATTGACCGTGCACATGCGCAAACCGGTGCAATTGACGAAGTCGGTCGGCAGGGCATTGCTCTTCAGATCATAAGTGCGCCAGCGCATTTCCGCCGACAGCGCGCCGGTGATCTCGCCGGCGGGCAGACCAAAGCCAACGCCGCCGGAGATACTGCCCCCGATATTGTCCAGCTTCTGGGTCAGGGCCCAGAAGGTATCCTGCTTGATATAATTGTATGCGTCCTGGCTGATGCCGTTGACGGGATCGAAGGTGTTGATCGGCACGCAACCCGCATATAGCGCGGCAAATTGCGGCTGCGTCACGTCCCAGCACTGAATCGTGCCGCCAACATTCACGCCATTGATCGTGGTTCCGGCTGGCGCGATGACCGCGTCTTGCGCCGCCATATATCTGCCGTTGTTGGTGTTCTGAGGATCGTTCACATCCGTCCGGGCTTCCTGATGGCTGTAGTAGAGATCCCAATCGAAGGAACTCAACTTGCCGGTGAGGCCCGTTGTCAGGCTCAGAACCCGGTTCAGACCCCTGGTTTCATAGATATTGTGCGCGTTTCTGGCATGCTGCCCGTCGACCGTGTTCACGTAATGCGCGGCAGAAAAATAAGGCGTGTTGGCGGCCACCGCCGGCGCGATGCTGGTGACGTTACCGACCACCTGGGTGAACGGAACCGGCGGCTTAACGAAGTTGCCGGCCGCTGTGGCCGCCGCAGTCAGGCGGGTTTGGGCGTCCTGGCTCAGAAAGGGGTTGTTGGTGAAGAAGGTGTTGGGGCGCGAGCCGGCCGAGCTGACCGTCAGCGGGGTCCAGGTGGAGTAGTCGTATGACTCCGACCAGCCACCCTGGATGTAGCCATTGATGTCCGGCGTGAAGTCATAACTGAAGCGGTTGAAGAATTCGGCCTGGCGCTGCCTGGCTTGGAATGTCGTGTCGGCAGGATTGGCATAACCGCCGTCGCCGCCGGACTCTACCCCAGCTGTCGTGGTGGGGATGCCGTGGACCATTGGCCGGATATTGCCGGCGGAGCCGAAGGTATAGCTGTTCAGCGTACAGGGCAGGGTCTGAACCACCCCACCGACCGTAATGCCATTGCCGCAATTGATGGTGCCGTTCAGAGATTGGTTGAAAAGCCGGCCGAAGGGCACGTCGGTAAACGGCGCCGCGGCGCTGCCGGTACCGGTCTCAACCCAGGTCTGGTTCTGATAGCCATACGGACGCGCGGCTATCGGGACCATGTCCTGGTTGAAGTAGCGCCCGGACATCTCGTAATGCCCCCGGCCGCCGAAAAGCTCGGTGCCCCAGGCGAAACCGATTCTCTGTTCCGCGGCATCGCCATAATTCGAGAGGCCGGCGTTGACGTCGTATTTGAAGCCGGTGAATTTCTTGTCGAGGATGAAATTGACCACACCGGCCACGGCGTCCGAGCCATAAACCGCCGAGGCGCCGCCCGTCACCACGTCGACCCGGCTCACCAGCATCTGGGGCAGCGAGTCCACATCCACCGTGCCGCCCGCATTGGACGGAGCGACACGCTGGCCATCCAGCAGGATCAAGGTGCGGGCTTGGCCCAGATTGCGCAGGTTCAGCGTATTGGCGCTGCCGTTTTCCGAGCCATTGCCCTGGCGGCGCGGATTGAAGCCGCCGATGAAGTCGGGCAGCTTGTTCAACGCGTCGGGAATGGTGGTGGGCGTGGTGGCCTGCAGCTGTTCGGCCGTCACCACCGTAAGCGGCGTCGGCGACAAGGTGATGTCGGAAATGACGCGCGAGCCGGTAACGGTGACCTGTTCGACATTTTCGGATTGCGCATGCGCGCCTGCCGCGAGAGCCACGACACTTGCGGCGCACATGAGCGCCATCTTGCTGAGTTTTGCAGTGTTCATAAATTTCCCCTGGGTAGTTTTGATCTAATTCTTGTTGGGGGAAATGTAGCGAAAATTGGTAGCGTCCAACAGAGTTTTTGTAGGACAATTTCGAATTATGACAAGCTGTCATATTTTTACCGCGTCCTGCGGTATCAAGGATCGCTGTATCCATAGGAATTATAAGAGGAATTTTGGATACGCCCCGTCCAATGTCGCTACCACGGGGCTACGTTTTTGGTACCGTTATCAGTATTTTTGATCCAACAAGGCGATGCATCGTCCCACATGGTTGTCGCATTGATTACATCGTGAACGTGACCGCCGACCACGTACGAGGATTGGGAAAGAGACTTCTCGAGTGTGGACGGCAACTCGAGCAGCGCAGACGAACGACACGAAAGCTTTCGCAGGCCAAACTCCGCGGCGGAATAATCCCATCGGAGCGTCGCAGTGCAACGCACTGGAATGACGCTGAACTATTGTCAGACAATATACTTTTCTTGTTCGCCAATAGGCTTAGAGTTCGGCCAATCATTCGGAAAGGATCACCATGGCGCACAAGATCCCTCTCACCAGACGGATGGCTCTATTCCTTTCAGCGGGTCAGAGCCTGGCCGCCATATCCGGCGAAGCGCTGGCTGCCGACAGCACCAAGATCGGGGCACACCAGGAACCGGGCAACTGCAGCACACCCGGATCGGCTGTCGTGCGTACGGAATATGGAAAGGTACGCGGCTTTCTTGATGGCGGCGTTTTCACCTTCAAAGGTGTGCCCTATGGGCAGGATACCGGCGGTGCCAATCGTTGGCTTCCCGCCAAGCCCCCTATTCCCTGGCAAGACGAACGCCACACGTTGATTTACGGCGCCAACTGTCCCCAGACGCTGCACGACTTCAAGGCCATCGAGACGTCGTTCCTGTTCGACTGGGATGACGGTTACCTCGGCGAGGACATGCTCAAACTGAACATCTGGACGCCTGCCCTCACCGGCAAGCGCCCCGTAATGGTCTACTTTCATGGCGGCGGCTTTTCCTTCGGCTCGGCCTATGAGTTGCCCTCGCATGAAGGCGCACAGATGGCCCGGCATCATGATGTCGTTCAGGTATCCGTCAATCACCGGCTTAACGTACTTGGCTTTCTCGACGTCTCGGAAATCGGCGGACCGGATTACGCGGAATCCGCAAATGTCGGCATGACGGATTTGGTGGCGGCGTTGCGCTGGATCAAGGAGAACATCGCCAATTTCGGCGGCGATCCGGACCGCGTCATGATCTATGGGCAATCGGGCGGCGGCTCGAAAGTCACCTGTCTGATGGGCATGCCCTCGGCCAGGGGGTTATTCCACCGTGCGGCGGTCCAGTCGGGCGGTGGCGGCAACTTCGCCGATGCAGAACAATCGCGGGCCCTGGCGCGCCAGGTGATGATCGAGTTGGGATTGAAACCCAACGACATCGCCGGCCTGCAACAGACGGAATGGTCAAAGCTCTATGCGGCCGGCCAAGCCGCCATTCCCAAGGTCAATTCCAGCTTGCCACCGGGTCCGTTCTTTGGCCCCGGCGCGATCCGGCGTGCGGGCTGGGCGCCCACCATGGATGGCCGCGTCGTGCCGATGCGTCCCTTCCATGACGCAGCCCCCGAACTGTCCAAAGACATTCCGCTGATCATCGGCTCGGTTAGCGAAGAAGGTTACAGCTATCATTCCAATCCGACCGAAACCGAGTGGCGGGCAACGTTGACCAAGGCCTATGGACAGGACAAGGCCAACCGGCTGGTCGATGCGATGAAGGCCGCAAACCCAGGCAAGTCGATTCGCACACTGTCTTATGGGGTCAGCGGGCTGGCTATAAGAAATGGTGTCGAGGGGATGATCCGGCAGAAAGCCGCAATCGGGGGCGCACCGGTTTATCAATATTGGTTCACCTGGCAGTCGCCCCAACTCGACGGCATATGCGGGGCTTGGCACACGTCCGAGCTTGCCTTTTGCTTTGATAATACCAAACGCTGCGAGCAAGGCACGGGCAACACGGCAGAAGCGCAGGCACTGGCCAAGACGATGGCGACTGCATGGGCGAATTTCGCTGCGACGGGCAATCCTGGAATTGGATGGCGTCCGACCGACCCGACGCGAATGCAAACGATGATATTCGACAACCATACTCGCATGGTCGACGATCCTCAGGGCGCTGTCCGAGCAATCATCCGTGCCTGAAAAGTGCGTGGCGATGTGTGCAATGCCCTGAACATATGAGGCATGACAGCAGCTGTGAGATCCAGAAAGTGCGTTTCAAGACATCGCAATGAGTGAGGCCAAGTATCGATCGCTCGTGTGGGAGCTCATCGCGGCTTCCGATGAGGGAAATTATGACTTCCTGACGGCCGAGCACGTACAATCGCACGCCCTGGCAGGTGGAATTTCCATCCTGCTCAAAAGCACCTTGGGCGCCGTCGCCGATTTCAGCTTTCTATCCGAACATGATTGGACAAATCTCGATGTCGAAGTTGCGGCCATGGTAGGAGCGGAGGACGCCCCGTGGCCATTCGGGGCAAAGCGGAAAGGCATCGCCCTTCTTATGGCATTTGCTCTACAGGGCATCGAGCAGAGCACTTTAGCCTGCCCTTAGGCTCATTCTCTCCTGCTAAGCGCCAACAAGGATGGCTCGTCATCTGAACCTGCCCTAAGGCCGGCAGTTTGCGCTGTTGGTGGAGTTGGCGCAGGATAACACGCAAAAGACCGACAGGGGGGCTGGCCGAATAAGACAGCATGGCGCCCTCCGCATGGTAGTGGAAAGGTGCAATGAAGACCCCTTCCAAAATTCGCATCCCAGGGAGGATCGCGGCCGAAATCGGCCGCAACATCGTTTCTGGTCGCCTGCTTCCCGGGACAATCCTTGAGACAGAATTGGAAGCCAGTAGCGGGCGGAATGTGTCTCGCTCAGCCTATCGCGAAGCCGTTGGCAAGCTGGTGGCAAAGGGCATGGTCGAGTCCCGGCAGAAAGTCGGCACGCGCGTCACAGAAGCCACAAAATGGCATCTCCTGGACCCAGATGTTCTCAGCTGGATGTTCAGCAGTGAGCCGCGGCGGGATCTGCTTGCTTACCTCTTTGAGCTTCGCAAAATGGTTGAGCCTGAAGCCGCAGCTCTGGCTGCGACCCGACGCCGGACGCAGGAGTTGCATGCTATGGCCCGGGCGCTCAAAATCATGACAGAGGAAACCCTGCACACCGAGCGCGGACGGGTTGCCGATCACGATTTCCACGCGAGTCTTTTGGCGGCGTCGGGTAATCCATTTCTCATTTCGCTGTCTACAAGCGTCACTGCCGCGGTGACCTGGAGCACGAAGTTCAAGGACCGCACCCATCGGCTGAAGCGAAATGCCATACCTGACCACGTTCGGGTTTATGATGCCATTGCTGCGGGCGACGCAGAGGCCGCTCGAAAGGCCATGACACGGTTGATCGAACTCGCCCTCTCAGATTCGATCCAGGAGCGCAGGAAAACGCCCGCGGCAAGTTCTCGCCGCTGATCTTCTTCAAGCGAACAACGTCACGAACACGGCCGCGGCGGCAGATCGGTCTGCAGGCCATCCTGATCGCCGACGTCCAGCGCGATCGCATTATACCGACACAGCCCAGAAACATATTGGGAATGACGGGAAGCGGCGCATTCGACGCCTTCCCAGGCTGCAAACGCGGCTCTCATATTGTCAGACTTTATCGCAAGCGGGTCATTTGGCAAGTGACATGCGCCGCACCCTGACGTATTGTCCGACAATACCTTTTGTTAAACGGCGCTTGCATGACCTTGGATACCGTTAAGCGTCGCACCAACTCGGCCGCGGCAAGGTATAGACGGCTCCTCTCCCAACTGATCGCGTTGGTAGACACTGGAAGATGTGAGGCGTTGACCATCGAGAGCGTAATGCTCCATGCCCGCAGTGGCGCAATCTCCGTTTTATTGGGGGAGCTATTTCGATATACGGCGGACTTCAACCTCTTCACCCATGATGACTGGAAAAGCTTCAACGAAGAGATCGCGCGCATGGCAAATGCGGGTGATCCGCCGCAAGAGATAATAGTGGCAAACCCCGGTATCGCTCTCCTTATGAGCTGGGCGGTTGAAGGGATTCAGCGACAATTGTAGTGCCCTTGCGGCCCTGCTGCTCGGCTCGTCAGGCCTCAACCACTTGCAGCGCGATCCTTTTCGACCGCCCCTGCGGACGGACGGAAAATCCAGGTACCATCCTGTGCAACCACAACACTGATCCCGGCAGGTGAGCCAAAACTGTAGCATTTGCGTCAGAATGGTAGTCTACAGGAGCCACACTTCGGTTGGGGCAAATGATGATGCGTCGGCTTTTATGGGCACTCATGGCTCTTGGCGCGTTAGCCGGGGCCGCACAGGCCGACGACAAGGCAGTCACCTCAGGTGCGTTCATCACTGAGCGACCGACTCTGCTCTCCCTTGGTTTTGAGTGGAAGATTGCCGGCGATGACAACCGCAATGCTGCAGTGACTGCAACGTACCGCAAACGGGGCGAAAACAACTGGCGCCCGGCGCTTCCCCTCTTCCGCATGGGCGGGGAATTCATTGCCGGCCCCAAGCCCCAATATGGCGGCTTAAACTATTACAACTACACGGTCCCGCCAGCTTTCGCCGGCAGCGTCCTGAACCTGCAGCCTGACACGGAATACGAAGTCCATTTCGTGATGACCGATCCCGACGGGGTGCATGGCGATACCGAGAAAACTGTCACGGTTCGTACCCGCAAATTGCCGGGACCCGCGACCGGCGGGCAGATCTATCATGTCTATCCATTCAGCCACAAAACTCCACTCGGTCCCAATGAGTTTATCGGCCTTCTCACGGCCTATTATATGGGAGCGGATGAGAGCGATCACAGCAATGTCTTCCCGCCCCGTGTCCAGCCTGGCGATGTCATCCTGGTCCATGCAGGCGTCTACAAGGACAACCGGTTCATCTATGGCGGCTTCGACAAAAATGTAGAGAACTACGGCACCTCCTTCGACGGGACGTATTATCTGACCGCAAGCGGCACACCGGAAAAGCCGATCCTGATCAAGGCCGCCGGAGACGGCGAAGTCGTGTTCGACGGCAATGGCAACGATACGCTCTTCAATCTTCTGGCCGCCAACTACAATTACTTCGACGGCATCACCGTAAGAAACACCAATGTTGGCTTCCTTCTCGGCATCAAGGACATAGCCGGCGCTGACGGCTTCACCCTGGTCCACAGCCGCGCCATCAATGTCGGGCGCGTCGTGCGCGACGATTGGGCAAAGTCAAAGGACTATTACATCGCCGATAATGTCTTTTTGGGCCGCCACGACCCCGAGCACATCACCAGCTGGATCGGTGGAGATGTGTGGGCCAAGTATCCGGGCTATCCAGCACCCATCACCAGCGAATACGCGGTAAAGGTGTATGGGCAAGGCCATGTAGTGGCGCACAATTATGTCGCCAACTTCCATGACGCCATCGACAACGCCACATTCGGCAACCCCAGCGATAAGCCCGGGGAATATGGCGCTTCCGTCGACTTCTATGGCAACGACATGTTCAATATTACCGACAATTGCATCGAGCTGGATGGAGGCGTGCACAATATGCGGGCCTTCGACAATCGCTGCGCCAATACGGCGCAACTGGCCTACAGCACCCAGCCCATCTTTGGAGGTCCGGCCTATATTTTCCGCAACATCTCCTACAACAACACCACGGCAGGCGCATTGAAGCTGCTGGACAATCCCGCGGGGATCCTGGTTTACAACAACACGTTCATTGGCGCGGCGGGCGCGCTCGGTCCCGCCTCCAACATGCATTTCCGTAACAATCTGATCGTAGGCGACGGATGGAAGAAGCCCATCTTTCAGGTGAAGACCTTCACCCCCTATTCCACATCAGACTATAACGGCTTCGGCCTCAATCCTGTGGCGGGGAATTTCGCCTGGGACGGACCACCGTTCGGCGCCGCCAATGGTGACAGAACCCACAAAAGCTACGACGCGCTGGCTGTTTATCAGAAGGCCAGTGGGCAGGACATTCACAGCGTCGTTGTCGGACTGGACGCATTCGTCCATGTGACACCTACGGATGAGACCGATCCGCGCAAGCTCTATGAGCCGGAGAAATTGGACTTCCGGCTTCGTCCCCGCTCCGCGGCCATCGACAAGGGAATGGTTTTGCCAACCATCACGGATGGATACCAGGGTTCCGCCCCTGATCTGGGCGCTTACGAGTTTGGCAGCGTACTGCCGCACTACGGACCGGAAATATGGCCAGTGGGAGACGCGCCCTCCGCACTCCGCTCTGAAACGGGCCCGCCGCATTAGGGGATATTTGCTTCCGCCGGCGCCGTTACGTTGAATCGCGCGGAGGATGAGAGCTTGGCGCCAGGCCATCAATCCTGGGACAGTTGTTCCTTGAGCAATTGTTGCATCCGGTCGCGGAAAACCTTGGGCGGCTGCTTGGCTTTTAAGGGCCCAAACTTGGCACGGGCGGCTTTCATCCGCCCCTGCATATCGGCAAGCGCCGCCGGCTGGATGGCGGCGACGCTATAGTTCTCGGAAATATCCTTGCTGACGTCGTACAATTGCGGATAGCCCACATTTTCCGTCGAAGCCAGTGCGCCCCGGTAATGGGAACGGGTGGAATATTTCCAACGTTGGGTGCGAACCGCCACAACATCTTCGTCATTGAACAACAACAGCTCATCATGCGGGGAAGCGGCGCCCCGCGTGAGCAGACCCGAGATATCCCGGCCATCCAGTTCCACACCCGGAGGATTTGAGATGCCCGCCATCGCACAGAAGGTTGGCAGAAAATCAATTCCCATCGCGATGGAATGCGTGCGTTGCCCGGGTTTGACAACACCCGGCTGACGGGCGATGCAAGGAACGCGGTACCCGCCATCATAGGCCGCGCCGCCCTTGCGGTCGCGTAAACCTCCGGTCGAACCCTCATACCAGGGGCCATTATCGGAGGTAAAAATCACCAGCGTATCACGCTCAATTCCCAGCGACTTCAGACGCTCCATCAGACGCCCAACAATCGCGTCGATTTCCGTGACCGTATCGACATATGCTCCCTGCATGGTTTTGTCGCGGAACTTTGCATTCGGGTAATTCGGCAAATGCGGCGCGCTCAGCGCCAGTTCTACGAAGAATGGCCGGTCCGCATGATCGGTGATAAATTTTTCCGCCGCGGTGTAGAACCGCTGCTGTAGCTGATCTTCAATCGCGTCTTCTCGCGTCGGCTCCAGGTCCGGGCCGTTATCCGTGTATAGGGCCAAGGGCGTCATGTCGTGGCTGTACTGCAAACCAAAGAAATGATCGAAACCGTGGTGGGTCGGCGCCCAAGTGGGGCCGGTATGACCCAGGTGCCATTTGCCGAATAGCGCACTGACATAGCCCGCCGGCTTGAGCGCCGCCGCAATTGTCACTTCGGAAAGCGGCAGGCGCCGGTCGTCGTTCGGCAAAATCACACTATAGGCCAGGCCTGTGCGGATCGGATAACGCCCGGTCAACAAACCCGCACGGGACGGCGTACAGATGTTCTGCGGCGCGTAATAGTCCGTCAGGACATTACCTTCCGCCGCCAGTCGATTGATGTTCGGCGTATGGATGGTGGTTCCACCCTCCGGTTCGATATCCCCCCAGCCCAGGTCATCGCAGAGGACAATAATGAAATTGGGCTTGCGCCGGCTCTCGGCCACCGCCTCGCTGTTGACCGTTAGCGCGGCCATGGTTGCAGCTGTTGCACTTAGAAACTGGCGCCGCTTCATTTTGTTCTCCCCTGACCTACAGCAACAGACACTCCATCATGTCCGCGGTTCAGTTTGTTAGTGCCCCGCAATTCCCTGTTCCATGCGGTAGGCGATCTCATCTTTCTGCAGGCCCGGCACCTTTTCGGGGTTGGCCGCATAGACGGCCTTGAGATAGCCCAGGTCGTTCGCGGTAAGGCTGTCGGTCACTTGGCCGCAGCCGGGCGCCAAGAGGCTTGTGATACTGGACAGCGCCCGGCAGGTATCCAGCGAGCTGATCTGCGCCAACGCAAGAACCGCGATATAGTCGTCGATCGCCGTCATGTTCGCTTGCACTGCCGGTGGGTTGGCAATGATCGTAATATGATCGAATGTGGCGCGCAGGCCGTCCGACACCCGCGAGCCCGCAACAGTGACCCCAATGGCATTGGGCATCACCTTCGTGCAAATCATGAACGGATTACCGGTGACAGCTGGGCCACCGGTGTTGCCCAGCAACTTGCAGGGCCCGCTGATCACCAGGCCCTTGCCATTATTGTCGGTGTGAGGTCCGTCGATTTCGCGGTGGCCTTGCAGGTCCACCGTCGCGGTGCTGTACCAGGCCTGGATGGGCTTGGTCACAGTCCCCAGCCGATCCAGTTCTTCGGGACTGGAATGGTAGCCAAGCCATTCGTTATGGTCCTTGCGGATACTGTCCAGCAAAGCCTGAGGCGTGCTGGTGAAAGCGATCACGATGTTGGGCTTGCAGATTGGGTTGGTGCTGACCGGCACGCGGGCCTGGGCAGCGACCTCTTTCACCCGTTGCACGACACGGGCTGTGATTTCGTCCGGCAATCCCACGGCGGCGGGGCATATCGCGGTTTCCCAGCGCGCGACTTTGCCGATTATGCGTGTCGGTGTTACCGCTGCCTGGACGAAGTGATTGACCGCCTCGGAACTCGCCCCGGTTACGACAACAGTCTCAACCGGTGCCGTAGGCTGAGCCCCCGGCCCCAGAGAGGGCTCCGCTGAAGCAGTTACGGCGCCAAGAAGAAGCGCGAGCGAAATTCCATATTTTGTTCGGACACTGATGATGCGCACCCATCCTGCCAACAACTTGGGCCATCCAGATGGTACCACTCTCCCATGCTTTTTGAAGATGGGGGGACCTGGGGCGTGGACCGCATACAGCATAAGAAAGGCCCTCCAGGACATCGCAATGTTGTGACCGATTGATTTTGACTATCCCTCCTTAGATCATGGAGGTATCGGTGCAGGTGGAGCACCGGCTGAAATGAACCGAAGCGGGAGAGAAACAATGCGCAGCCTTTGGAAAATGGCGGGACGCACCACGCTTGCGGTCGCAATCCTGCTGGCCGCTGCAGGGTCGATGGCAGGCTTTGACGGCGCCAGGGCGCAAGGCTCGGCACCAGTCAAGAAAATCGTCTTCTGGGCAGGACCCAAGGAGCACGGCATCCCCGGCCGGCATGAATATGAGCGGGACCTCACCGAACTCGCCTGGCAGCTTGAGCACGCCACGAATCTCCGCGGCGTGAAGACGATTGTGAAGGTCGTTACCAAGCCGCCCCGAGACATCACCGAATTGGACGATGCCGACGCCCTGGTGATCTTCGGCAATGGCGCATGGCTCAAAACCGAAACCGGCATTCTTTTCCCGCAAGATCAGGATACCGACGGACGTACTTACGACACGGAGCATACGGACTGGCTGAACAAGCTTGATGCCGTGATCAAGCGACGGAAGATGGGCCTGGCGATCTTCCACTACACCATGTGGGTGGATAACTGGGTCGGCAAGCGCTTCCTGATGGACTGGTTCGGCGGCAACTGGCTGCCCTACTCCTCACACAATCCGGTAGACACCTGGACGGTGTCGCCGCTGCCTGTGCGTCATCCCATCCTCAGCGGCATACAACCCTGGACCTATCGCGACGAAATGTTCTCACGTTACTTCCTCTACCACGATCTGCGTCGCACCGAGTTGCTGCAGGCCATGCCTGCCACCGTGAGCAACGGCGGGCCTGATCCGGTCTCCTGGATCTACGACCGTCCCGATGGCGGCCGCTCTTTCGTGTGGGGCGGCTCTGACTTTCACGACAACATGCACAATGTGGCGGCGTACCGGAAATACCTGCTTAACGGCATCGCCTGGATCGCTGGCCTTGAAGTCCCTGCAGAGGGAGTCAATGCACCGGCGCCGCCTGCAGATGATCCGCCTATTCCAGCATCACCGCCCGGACGCCGTGGGCCGGGGCCCGGACCTGCTGGAGTGCCGGTGACACCTGCGCCTTGAGGCACGAAACCGCTTATTTTTTTAATGGTGCGGTCAAGAAGGGTCTCACTTGAGACTTTTCAGTGAGTTGGGCCAAGGTGAGGCGCTGAAAAGCTCATCGGCTTACCGGGGCGCTAATCCAGATCAGGGCAGATCGACGCCGTTTTCGCCATGTTTCTCGTTGCTTCGTTGTGGGGCGTACCGCCGTTTGAAAAGACCTTCATATGCAACGTTTCCCAGGCCGGATTCATTCAGCTGCAGGCTTTAGACCATCATGTCGCGGTTTTAGTGGGCGGTTTTTCGGTAGATAGATTCTCAATGCACAATGACTTGCAAGGCCAAATCAACCTGACCCGCCGCCATCTGGCGATCCTTTGCTGGATCCCGCCTCGCATTCAGGCGCCTATGGCGCCCTGGCATTACGACACCCTTCTGCGGCCAGCATCACGAGGCTTGCCCGGTCGATGCGCTCCGCGCGGCACTGACACGGGAGACAGCCCTGTTGCAGGAGAAGGAAAAACTGCTCCAGGAACAGGAAGTGTTGCGCGCAGAATCCGACCATCGCCTGCTCAATGGCCTTCAGATGGTCGTCAGCCTGCTATCCTTGCAAAGCCGGTCGGCCTGCACGCCGGACGTGGCCATGCAGCTATTGACGGCCGCCAACCGTGTCGCAACGATCGAGCGGGTGCACCGGCGGCTTCATTTCCACGACGGCACCAAGACCGTGGGATTGAAGAAATACCTGCAGGAGCTTTGCCAGGATGCTTCCGGCCTGACGGATGGCGTGGGCGCGCGGCGATTGGAAATCCTGGTGGAGGGGGATGAAATCAACATCCCCAGCGCCACCGCTATTTCGCTGGGCTTCATTGCCAACGAACTGATCACCAATGCCATCAAGCACGGCAAGGGACGCATCATCGTCGGCCTGGATACCGATCCTGATAAAGGTTACGCCTTGTCGGTGAGCAACGACGGCCCCCCGCTTCCCGACGGATTTGATCCGGCTGCATGCAAGGGGCTGGGAATGAAGCTTATCCAATCACTGGTTCGCAAGATCGGCGGCGATTTCGGCTTCGGCCGAGGCGCCGACAACCGGGGCGCCCGGTTTGTGGTGCTGTTCTCGTGATGCCCCGGCCGGCCTAACCCCTAGCCGACCTATGGCGGCGCTTTTGGGTGCGGACTCTCTCGCGGCTGGGCGACGATGGTCCGACATATTGCTCCTGCGATGGGCAGGAGCTCGCAACTTACTTTCGCGGCATTGCAGAACGTGTTTGGAACATTCTATTCCCTCACCTTGGTGGGAGGTGAGGGAATCAGGCCGAAACGCAAAGCAGTTTCAGGCGCTTATTTTTTAGATGGTGCGGTCAAGAAGACTCGAACTTCCACGGGTTGCCCCACTAGCACCTCAAGCTAGCGCGTCTACCGTTCCGCCATGACCGCACAGTCTTGGGAAAAATCCCGGTAGGACGGGGGGTTTAGCAACCCTGCCCCGCCATTACAAGGACCGATAACACCCTGAGGGGCGTGGGATTTTGGTCATCCGAGCAGGAGCGGCGAGCGTGCGGGCAAGAAGCCCATGAGCGATGGCGCCGCGAACTCGGGGACCAAAAGACCCGGCCCTAGATGCCGCCGCCGTCGGTGAGATGGATGCCACACTCATCCTTGTCGAGGCCCGACCAGCGGCCGGCGCGATAGTCCTCGCCCGCCTGGACGCGGCGGGTGCAGGGAATGCAGCCGATGGAAGGATAGCCGTCTTCCACCAACGGATGCTTGGGCAGCTTGTGGCGCTCGGTGAAGGCCTCCAGCTGGTGCAAATCCCAGTTCCACAGGGGATTGAAGCGGTAGCGGCCATCGAAGAATTCCACCGGCTCCATGGAAGAACGCTCGCGGGTCTGGAAACGCTTGCGGCCCGTGATCTGCGCCTTGAACGGCTCCAGGGCGCGCGACAGCGGCACGGTCTTGCGGAAATCGCAGCAGGCATCGGCGTTCTTCGACCACAAGGTGCCTTCCGGATCGTGGCGCTCGCGCTCCGCCAGCGAGGGCGACCGCGAGCGCACATCGCCCAGACCGAGGATGTCCTGCAGGCGGTCGCGGTAACGCAGCGTTTCACCGAACAGCTTGCCGGTGTTGAGGAACAGGATAGGGGTGTTTGGATCAACCTCCGCCACCAGCTTGAGCAGCACGGCGGATTCGGCGCCAAAAGATGACACGACCGCCGTCTGGCCGGCGAACTCGCCCGTCAGGGCCATTTCCACAATGCCCAGGCCATCGCGGCCCGCAGCCTTTTCCTGCAGCACCTTCAGATGCGCCAGCACCTCAGCATCGGGCGCCGGCCGGGGGCGCAAACCGCGCCGCGGATCTATGACGGTGACGTTACCAGTAGAAGTGGGGCTCATAGCCATCCCATCCGCGCGATCATCTCGCGCACCTGTTCAGAAACTTCCGCCGGCGGCAGCCCCTGCGCCCGCCACTTGGCGCGGGCCGCGCCCAAATCCTTGACCCGGGCGGTCCATTCCGGCCCGAACTGCTCGGCCAGGGCCTCGCGCAGCTGCCTGGCCAGGCCCGGCACCTGTCCGCCGGTCGAGGCGGTGAGCAGCAACTCGCCCCGGCGCACGATGGCCGGCACGTGAAAATCGCAGAGCGGCAGCACATCCTCGACATTGACCAGCACCTTCAGCCGGCGAGCGCGGGCCGCCAGCTCGCGGGCCTCGCCTTCGTCCAGCCCCGCCACAAACAGGAGCTGCAGGGACCCCAGAACCTCGTCCGGGACCGTTTCGGGCAGCAGATGCGCGTCCACCCCCGCGTCGGCCAGCAGGGCCGCGCGGCGCTCGCGCGCCTGCCCGCGGCCGGCAAGACCGGCCTTCAGGCCCACGGGATTGAGGACTAAGGGAAGCATCCACCCTCTCTAGCTGGAGAGAGGTAGGCTCGACTGCCCTAAAATGCAAGAATTGAGTGGGGAATATAAATAACTACACTAAAAACGTGTAATTACTCGTAATTCTTGAGCAGATCCACCACGGAAACCGCGATCTTGTCGCCCTGGATCTGGATCTCGCCTTTGGCCACGGCCTTGTCGTTGGCCAGGATGGTCACGGGGTCGTCCTGGTGGCTGTCCAGCTCGATCACGGCGCCGCGGCCCATGCGCAGCAGCTGGTGCATCGGGATCACCGAACGGCCCAGCACCACCGAAATTTCGACCTTCACATTATCGACATTGGAAGCCATAGACCCGAGCCCTACATTGTGGAGAACCGGTCAAATCTGCCGGATTATGGTTTCGGAAATCTTAATTTGAACGCCCCCGTCCGCCTGCCCCCCGAATGGAAGATCAGCGATGCGCCCGTCGGCTATCCCGAGGCGCTGGCCGAAATGGAGGCCCGTGTGGCCGCCATCGCCGAAGGCATGGCCTCTGAGCAGGTCTGGCTGCTGGAGCATCCGCCCATTTACACCGCCGGCACCAGCGCTCGGGATGAAGACCTGATCGAGGCGCGCTTTCCGGTCTATCGCACCGGCCGCGGCGGCCAGTTCACCTATCACGGGCCCGGCCAGCGCGTGGCCTATGCCATGCTGGACCTGAAGCGCCGCAAGCCCGATGTGCGCGCCTATGTCTGCGATCTGGAGGAATGGCTGATCCAGGCCCTGGCCGAACTGGGCGTCAAGGGCGAGCGCCGCCAAGGCCGGGTGGGCATCTGGGTGCAGCGCGGCATGCGCGAGGACAAGATCGCCGCCCTGGGCGTGCGCATCAAGCGCTGGGTCAGCTTGCACGGCGTCGCGCTGAATGTGGACCCGGACCTGTCGCATTTCACCGGCATTGTGCCCTGCGGCGTGACCCAGCATGGCGTGACCAGCCTGGCTGACCTCGGAATTGTCGCCAGCATGGCGGACGTAGATGTTGCGCTGAAGCGCAGCTTCGGCAAGATCTTCGGTTAGGGCCGGGAGCGACCGGCGACCCGAAGCGGCGAAGCCACGAGAGGGCCGTCCGGCGCGACCATCAAAAACGGGGGGAAATCATGCCGCGCGTATCTGCCGCTTTCTTTGCCATCGGGGTCATTTATCTGCTGATGGGCATGTCCTGGGGCATGCATATGGGCGCATCCGAAGACTTTTCGATGATGCCGGCCCATGCGCATCTCAACCTGCTGGGCTGGGTGACCATGGCGATCTACGGGACGTTCTACGCCCTGACCCAGGCGACGCTTTCGCCCAAGCTGGCCTGGACCAATTTCGCCCTGGCCGCCGGCGGCGTGGCGGCGATGATCCCGTCCCTGGCGCTTTATCTCGGCAATCACGACGCCAAATACATTCCGGGCCTGATGGCGGGCGAAATCCTGACGGTGTTGAGTCTGCTGGTGTTCGCCATTTCGGTCTATCGCGAACTGGTGCGGCCGCGCCCGGCCTGACTCCCTGCAATCAGGGGATTATAGTCAGCGGCTGTGCCAGGCCATCTTGTAGGAGCCGTCCGGCTGCTCGACGCAGACGATCGCGTCCAGCCCGCTGGCATGATCGTGCCGCGCAGCCTGAATCGCCCAGGCCGTGGCGTCGTGTTCGTCTACTGAGGCGTGCAGGCTGGCGCCTTCATCGTCTTCCACCCACCAGCGCAGGCCATGCATCACCACATGGTACTGGCGGTCGTGTGATTTCTTTTGGACTTGGCCCATCACGCTCGCCAACGCACGAATCACCTAAACCGATCCCTAGAGCCTCGGCCGAACGGTGAAGCCATTTTCCTTCGGCGGTTCGGTATTGTGGAGATCCACCGCCGTGACCTTGGCGCCATGGGGGCCCTTGGTGGCGTGGCTGACAAACAATTCCACCGCCTTGGTGGGACCGGACACCAGGGCTTCCACCGTGCCGTCCGAACGGTTGCGGACCCAGCCATCCAGCTTCTGCTGTTGCGCCGAAGTCAGCAGGAAGTCCCGAAACCCGACGCCCTGGACAATGCCGTGTACCTGGACCCGCAGGGACGTAATATCATCGCTCAAATCAATCTCCTGCAGGCTGATAACCCCTCAAACATAGTTCGCTTGCCCTTTCAGACAAGATGGCCATTTCGCCCCGTTCCGCCCCTTCCTCCCTGGCTCTGGCCGTGTTCCGGCCCCACCTCGAAAACGGCCTGTCGGTGGCCGTCGGTGTGGGCCTCACCGGCCTTTGCATCGGTCTGGCGCTGGATTTTCCAGCGGCGGTGGCGGCGGCGACCGGCGCCTTGTGTGTCTCCCTGCCCGACCGCAACGATCCGCTGCGATTGAAGGCCTGGCTGATTGGTTTCGGTTTCCTGTCCACGGCCGTCTTCACCGGGCTCTCGTCCTTCGCGCGATTTTCCGCTCCGGCTTTCATTGCCGCCACCATCTTCACCGGCCTATGGTGCGGCCTGATCTCGGCCTATGGCCGCTGGTCGCTGTCGATCGCCATGTGCAGCGTGCTGGCTTTCGTCTTTGCCATGGGCCAGACCTTCGCCACGCCATCCGAAGCCGGCGATCATTTGATGCTGACGGTGTGTGGCGCGCTGTTCTACGCCGTCTATGCCTTGTTGGTCGGCTGGATCCTCGACGACCGCGGCCGCCGGCTGCTTTTGGCCGAGGCGATGCATGCCTTCGCGGCCTATCTCAGGGCCAAGGCGGCGGTCTACAACCCGGACACCACCGGGCCCGCGGCCTTTCATGCCCTGATCGATGCCCATGCCACCCTGGCCGACCGGCTGCAGGTGGCGCGTGACAATCTGTTTGCGCGGCGCAGCCACCGAATCCAGCTCAAGCGTATCGACACGCTGATCGCCTTGCTGGACGCCTTCGAAACCGTGCTGTCGTCGGACGCGGATATCGAGATCCTGCGTGCCGCGCCACATCGCGAGCTGATGTGGCGCCTGAACCAGCTCGTGAATGAAATGGCCGATGAGGTGGAGCGGCTGACCATGGCATTGCGCGCGCGGCACGGCCATGCCGCGCCGCATCCGCATGCCGACGATGTGCGGCACTTGCAGGCGGCGCTGGAGGACGCGCGCGCCGCGGAGCCGCATGATCCAGCGCTGCCGGCCCTGGCCTCCACCATCCACAAGCTGGTGCTGGCGGATTCCTATATCGCGACCCTGGCGGTGGCGCTGGATGATGCCACCCCGCCCAGCGCGCTGGCCGCGAGTCTGGACCTTGATCTTTTCCGCCAGGCGACACCGCATGGCGCCGGCCTGTTCTTCCAGCAATTCCGCTGGCGCTCGCCGGCGCTGCGCTATGCCATTCGCCTGGCCCTGGCAATGACCACCGGGTTGGGCCTGACTCTGTTTTTCCCGCGCTTCGCCCATGCCAACTGGGTGCTGCTCACCATCGCCCTGATCATGCGCGCCAACTACAGTGTCACGCGCCAGCGGCGCTGGGATCGCATCACCGGCACCCTGATCGGCTGCGCCCTGGCCGTCCTGTTCATCAACACCCTGCCCGCGCCAGTGCTGGTGGTGCTGATCGTGCTGGCGGTGGGAACCAGCCATGCCTATGGCCTGGTCGCCTATCGCGTGACCGCCGTCGGCGCCTCGATCTCCTCCCTGCTGCTGCTGCACTTTGTGGACCCGCTGGTGCATCCGCAATTCTTCGAACGCATCGTGGATACGCTGATCGGCGCGGGACTGAGCTGGGCGTTCAGTTATCTGCTGCCAAGCTGGGAGCGGCATGACCTGCCGCGCACTGTCAAGGGCCTGCTCGATGCCGATGCCGGCTTTGCCGAAGCGGCGCTGACGGTTGTTCCGGCCGGTCAGCATTATCGCCTGGCCCGCAAGCGGGCCGTGGATGCGGTGGCGCAGTTGTCGGGCGCCATCCGCCGGCTGGCGGACGAGCCCAACGCCAATCGTCGCGCGCTGGCGGCGCTGGGCGAATTGCTGGCGGCCAATTACCTGCTGGCCTCGGACCTGTCTTCGATGCCGGTGCTGGTTAAACTCAGGGCCAAGGAACTGGACCCGCCCGGCGCGGAGGCCGCCATCGCCGCGACCCGCGCGCGAGTGGTCGGACTGCTCAAGCCTGATGGCGGCGCGGAAGAGACGCGCGAAAGTGCCCAACGCCCCGTTCTCAGCGCCATGCAGGGCAGCGAGGCCATGGACGTGCTGGCGCGGCGGCTGGATCATATCGAACATGCCGCGCAGAAAGTGGCGCGACTGGCAGCGAGACCTGTGCTGGAAAATCTCTAGTGACCGTCGTCCGACCAGTGCGGCGGATCCGAGACCAATTTCATCACACCGAAGGTCGCGCCCACCTTGATCAGCTCGGGATTGGAACCGTCTCGCGGCCCCGAGGCAATGCTATGCATCTGGCCATTGAAGTCGCGGATGTTCAGCGCCCCGCTCCAGGAGATGGTCATGTCCACCGCCCGGCGCTGGGTGTGACGGCTTTCCAGCGCGGCGGGAAACTGAATCTCGTAATCGGCCATCATCCGCCGGGCGGCATCCCGCGCCGCCCCAGTCTGCCCGCCATGGGCCCAGTCGATATTGACGCCCGGCATGGGCGCGACGGCGTGCGGGTCCTGTCCACTGCCGCCGACCATGCAGCACCAGTGCATCAGATAGGCGCGCTGCGGCGGGCGATACGTGTCGGCGATGGTAACGGTGGCGCCGGCCTTGGTGAGCTGGGACAAAAAGGCCCGCACCTTGTCGGCGAAGTCCGGCAACAGGTCATCCAGCGACGTGCTGGCCGGATAACGCGCACACCATTGCGGACCGGATGCTTCTGCCATGCCCTGCCCCTTCGAAACGGGGCGGACCATATCGTGAGTCGCAGGGAATGGCGCCGTGAGCAGCGCGAGGAGTTTTGGTCCCTGGCCAGGAACGAGGAGCGATGTGGACCCCAGAGTCCATGAGCGACGAGCCGACGCCGCCAGGGGCCAAAAACCGCGCTGCTAGCGCTGCATCTGCATCATCTGGTCCATGGGCATCATATTTTGATTCAGGTGATCCATGATCCAGATGGACCCGGCGCCGATCAGAAAGACGACCAGGACACCGAAGGCGAGCGCCAGCACATTGTTTGTGTTGTCCGGGCCCGTGGTGATGTGAAGGAAGAACACCAGATGCACGCCCATCTGGGCGACGGCAAGCACGATCAGCGCCACGGGGATGGACGGTCCGTAGATGATATGCGAACCGGCCAGGAAGAAGGCCGCAGCGGTAAGCACAATCGAGAAGCCGAGGCCCAGATTGGCGTTGTATATCCAGTGACCGCTGTCCTCCAGCGGCTCGTCGCCAGGCGCATGGTCTTCGCGCCGATGGAGGGCGGGGCGATGCGGGTCGGATTTGATGTCGCTCATGCACCGCTCCCGATCAGATAGACGATGGTGAAAATACCGATCCAGACAATGTCCAGCGCGTGCCAGAAAAGGTTGAAACAGATCAGCCGGTGAACGATCTCGCGGCGGAAGCCCTTGATCTGGACCTGCGCCATCATGGTGGCCAGCCACACCCCGCCCAAGGTCACGTGAAGACCGTGCAGCCCCACCAGGCCGAAGAAAGACGTCAGCATGCCGCTGCGCTGGGGCGTGATGCCCTTGCCGGCCAGTTCGATGAACTCCTGCAATTCCAGAAGAACGAAGATCAGGCCCAGCAGGCCGGTGACGAACAGAAAAACTTGCGTCCAGAGCAGGTTTCTTCGGTTCGTGGCCGCGAAGGACAGCATGCAGGTGTAGCTGGACAGCAGCAGCGCCGCCGTCTCGAACCCTACTCGGCGGATGTCCACGATCTGCCCGATACTGGGCCCGCCGGCCGTCGCGCCCCGCTGCACGGCAAAGGCCGCGAAGAAGCAGGAGAACATGACGATGTCGCTGAGCAGGAATATCCAGAAGCCATAGCCCACGATGATGCGCTTGGTGGCCGGCCCGCTGGTGCCGTGGCCGGTTCCTTCCATATCTTCTCCGGCGCCGTGGGCGCGATGGCCCAGCCGGTGCGGATCTTCCCGCACCCGGCGAATGGCCCCAACGCTGGCGGGCAATCCCATGTCGCTCATGGCAGCACTTCCTGGCTGGAAAGCTGGGTGAGGAAGACTTCGCGTGCGGCGCGGCGGGCCCTGTCCACCCGCGCCACTTCCTCCACCGGCACTTCGAATTCATGGACGTCGCGCCAGGCAAACCACGCAAAGCCGGCATAGGCCGCCACCAGCGCCAGGATGGCCAGCCACCAGATGTACCAGATCATGGCAAAGCCGAAGACGGAGGCGAAGAACGCCGTGTAGAACCCAACCGGACTGTTCACCGGCATCTCGATCGGTTCGTATGCCGGTTCGGGGGACAGTTGCTGCGTCTCCACCGCACGGAGTTTGATGCCCCAATAGGGCTCCTCGCCTTCGACATTGGGCATGACCGCGAAGTTGAAAAAAGGCGGCGGCGAAGGGGTGGCCCACTCCAGGGAGCGGCCGTCCCAGGGATCGCCGGTCAGGTCGCGCAACTTCTCGCGGTCGCGAATGCTGACCAGAAGCTGAATCACCTGCGCGATTGCGCCCAGGATAAGGATGACGATACCGACCACGGATATGTAGAGCCAGGGCGCCCAGGCCGAGACGACGACGTGCTGGAGGCGCCGGGTCATGCCCATCAGGCCCACAATGTAGAGCGGCGTGAAGGTCACCCAGAAACCGAAGAAAGCACACCAGAAGGCAGCCTTCCCCCAGCCTTCATGCAGCCGGAAACCGAAGGCCTTGGGGAACCAGAACTCCAGGCCGGCGAAAAGCGCGAAGACAACGCCCCCCACAATGACATTGTGGAAGTGGGCGACCAGGAACATCGAATTGTGGACCAGGAAGTCGGCGGGCGGAACGGCAAGCAGCACGCCGGTCATGCCGCCGATCACAAAGGTGAAGACGAAGCCTAGAGACCACAGCATCGGCACCGTCAGGCGCACCCGGCCGCCATACATGGTGAAAATCCAGTTGTAGATCTTCACCCCGGTGCCCACGGCGATGACGCTGGTCGAGATGCCGAAAGCGGTGTTGACCGCGGCCCCCGCCCCCATGGTGAAGAAGTGGTGCAGCCAGGTCATCATCGCGACAATGCAGATGAACAGTGTGGCCGCTACCATGGAGCGGTAGCCGAACAGCGGCTTACCGGAAAAGGTCGAAAAAATCTCGGAGAAGATGCCGAAAGCCGGCAGCACCAGAATATAGACCTCTGGATGGCCCCAGGCCCAGATGAGGTTCATGAACATCATCGGGTTGCCGCCGGCGGTATTGGTGAAGTAATGCCAGCCGACATAGCGGTCGAGGGTCAGCATCGCCAGAGTGGCGGTCAGGATCGGGAAGACGGCGACAATGATCAGGCTGGAGGCGAAAGCCGTCCAGGTGAACATCGGCATGCGCAGATAGCTCATGCCGGGGCAGCGCATCTTCAGCACCGTGGTGACGAAGTTGATCCCCGTCATCAGCGTGCCGATACCGGATATCTGAATGGCCCAGAGGTAATAGTCGACGCCTACCCCCGGCGAATAGGTCGCCTCGCTCAGCGGCGGATAAGGCAGCCAGCCCGTGCGGGCGAACTCGCCCAGGAACAGGGAGGCGTTCACCAGCAGTGCACCCGATGCCGTCAGCCAGAAGCTCACAGAGTTCAGGGTCGGGAAGGCCACGTCGCGCACCCCGAGCTGGAGCGGCACGAGGAAATTCATAAATCCGATCACCAGCGGCATGGCCGCGAAGAAAATCATGATCGTGCCGTGCGCCGAGAAAATCTGGTTGTAATGCTCGGGCGGCAGATAGCCCTGCGCCTCACCGATGGCGGCGGCCTGCTGGGTGCGCATCATGATGGCATCGGCAAAGCCACGAACCAGCATCACCACGCCCAGAAGCCCGTACATGATGCCGATGCGCTTATGGTCCACCGTGGTGATCCATTCCCGCCACAGATAGGGCCACCAGCCTTTGACGGTGACGACGCCAAGGACACCCAGCATCACCAGAATGATCACAATCGAGGTGATCAGCGGGATGGGCTGGCTGATTGGTATGGCGGACCAGTCGAGCTTTCCGAACATCAGTCATGCCCTCCCGTCGAGACTTCACGTCCGGCATGGCTCGGATTTTCGGGCTCCGGGCCCGGTCCCGGAGGGACATGCTGCATGGCCACCGCGTCGAAGAGATTCGGATCCGCCGAAGCATAAGTGTAGGGCTTCACGTTCTGGCTCTGGCGCGCGAGCTGGGTATAGGCAGCCCGGTCCAGAACCTTGCCGCCGCTCTTGGCGGACTGGATCCAGGCCACGTACTCCGCGTCCGGCACGCTGCGCACCTGAAACTGCATGTCCGAAAAGCCATCACCGCTGAAATGTGAGGACTGGCCGAACATGACGGCGGGACGGTCGGCCTTGAGGTTCAGCTGCGACACCATGCCTGGCATGGCGTAGATCATCGAGCCAAGGCGGGGCACGAAGAAGACGTTGAACACGCTGGCGGAAGTGATCGAGAAGTGCACCGGCGTGCCGGCCGGCACCACCAACTGGTTGACCGTCGCGATGCCCTCCCGGGGATAGATGAACAGCCACTTCCAGTCGAGCGAGACGACCTGCACCTCCAGCGCCGGCTTGCTGGACGGCAAAGGCTTGAACGGATCGAGCTTGTAGGAGCCGATCCAGATCACGCCGCCGATGAACATGATGGTCAGGATCGGAATTGACCAGACCACCGCCTCGATCCGGCCCGAATAGGACCAATTGGGCAGATATTCCGCCTTGGTGTTTGAAGCGCGGTACCGCCACGCCATCCAGAAGGCCAGCAGGATGGTGGGAACGATGATGGCCAGCATGATTACCGTGGCGTCAATCAGGATGGTGGCGTCGTCGGCACCCACGGGACCGAGCGGGTCCAGCACGCCGCCCTGGCAGGCCGAAAGGCCCAGGGCCGCTGCGGCAAGCACAACCAGTTGCAGTCTGGTCCGGGAAAGCATGGCTCCGTCCTTGAACGACGCAATGCGGGGCGCGGGATAGTTGACGATTTTGCGTGGCGTGCCAAGCGTGTTTGATCGCATGGCGGCAAGGAACGGATCCCACCCATGCACGTTGCGGCCCAAAAAGGACAAGCTGATCAACCGCTGGTTCACATCGTCAGCCAGCCACGTCCTCCAACACGGCCCTGATGCGGTGAACCGCCGCATGCAGATCACGTTCGGCCTCCCGCCGCCACAGGCGCAGAATCACATAGCCCTGCTCGCTGAGCAGACGGTCACGCACGATGCTGCCAGTGCGCCGGCGCCCAGGCTCGCCATCCTCCAGCAGCACCACCAGACCGGCATCGTGCTCGACGAAATCCAGAGTGAACGTCTTGAACGGTGACCTGCGGCGGAAGCGATAACCTTCCAGCGCCTTCAGCCGTGCCCAAAGACGCAGCTCCAAGGTATTGCGTGCTCTCAGCGGCGTCTTACGCTGCATCAGGTAGCGGGCCGGGATGCCGCCATCAGCTCGACCGCCTTGTCCAGTTCATGCGCCAGGGCGGTGGCCCGCTTGGCGGCTTCCGCATCCTCGCCCCATTTTTCAGCCTGATAGGTCTCGTCGATGCGCGATAGATGGAACACCTGCGCGCCGTTGGCGGCGCCATCAGCCACCGCCAAGGCCAGCACCAGGCTGCCGGTAATCGAGGCGATAACGTGCAGCGCGCCCAGCGCGAAGGGATCGAGCTCGTCCACCGCCTGGCGCAGGGCCATCAGGGCATCCGCGGTCTGATCCACATGGTTGAAGCCCGCCGCGACGGTCATGTTGGCGCCGTGACGCCGGCGCGCCCAATCCAGCCAGCGGTCCCAGCCGGCGCTCTGCCGCGCCACCAGATCGGGCGGCTGATGGGCGCGGTAGCAGAGAAGATCGTTGTCGGCAAAGCGCATCACCGCATCGACGACCCCTTCCCGATTGGCCGTCACCCCATCGATCACGCTGTTGGCCAGGCGCAGCAGCGGCATGGAGGTGGCGATGATTTTGTCACCCTGCCCGCGCCATTCCGCGGCGATGGCGGCGGCCAGTTTTTCCGTCGGCAGGACCAGCGTGTTGCGGGCGGGCGTTTTCACCGGCCGGCCATCCAGCAACACAGCGAACCCGCCGTCCGTCTGACCCACCGCAACCTCTTTGTAAAAGCGCTTCATCTCTTCTTCTTTTTGGCGGGAAAAGGATCGCTTCGGTCGTTGGGATCGAAGCCCAGCAGCTTCCAGCTTTTGAGCATATGCGGCGGCAACGGTGCCGTGGCCTGCAACCGGCCACCGTCAGGGCGGCCGATATCGATCGAGCGGGCATGAAGATGCAGCTTGTCGGGAATCTCGCCTTTGGCGCGCGCATCCGTGCCGCCATACTTGAAATCGCCCACAATGGGCGTGCCCAGGCTGGCCATATGGACGCGGATCTGGTGGGTACGCCCGGTAATAGGCCGCGCCGCTACCCAGGCGAACTCCTGCCCGGCGGTGCCCATCACGGCATATTCGGTCAGGGCGAACTTGGCCTCATCATCATCGCTGACGGCCATGCGCTCGTCGCGCCCACGCGGACCGTGACCGCCCTCCTTCGCCAGTGCAGCCTTGACCACGCCATGCTTCTGTTTGGGCACGCCGCGCACGAGGGCCCAATAAACCTTGGAGGTGTCGCGCAGCGCCAGGGATTGCGACAAGCCGGACGCCGCCTGCGCCGTGCGCGCCACCAGCAGCACGCCGGAGGTGTCGCGGTCCAGGCGATGCACCAGCTTGGGGCGGTTGGGCTTTTCATATTGCAGACTGTCCAGCATGCCATCGACATGCTTGGTCAAACCGCTGCCTCCCTGCGTCGCCAGACCCGGCGGCTTGTCGATCACGATGACCTGTTTGTCCATGTAGAGGATGCGGTCGGCCAGACTGCCCATATCTTTCGACGCCAGCGGGTGCCCGGCTTCGGTTGCGACTTTCTGCGGCCGCTCGTCTTTGGCATGCACCACCTGCGGCGGCAGGCGCACGGACTGCCCGGCGGCAACACGGGTCGCGGCATCGGCGCGCTTGCCGTCCAGCCGCACCTCACCCTTGCGCAGCAGCTTCTGCAACAGCACATGGGTGACGGCGGGATAGTGCCGCTTGAACCAGCGGTCCAGGCGGATGCCATCATCGTCGGAGTCGACTGTTTTGATCTCAGGCATACAGAGCGCGGATAATCCATAGGCCCGCAAACAGCGCCAGAATGGACAGGGCGACCGAGCCGATCACATAGAAAGCCGCCAAGCCATACTGCCCCTTTTGCAGCAGCAGCGCACTGTCGAGCGAGAAGGTGGAAAAGGTGGTGTAGCCGCCCAGAATACCCGTGGTGAGGAAGGCGCGCAGCTCTGGCGACAGGTTCAGCTTCAGGGCGCTGGCTTCCACAATCAGGCCCATGACCAGACCGCCGGTGATGTTCACGATGAAAATACCCCAGTTGAACGCCACACCGGCGGGCTGAATCCAGCCGGCGATGTAATAGCGCGCCAAGGCGCCAAGACCGCCGCCCACGCCGACCGCGAAAACCGTATTCATCTAACCCTCTCCCGCCCGCTTGGTCCTGAGCTTGGACCAGTATTCCAGCCGCTTGGCAATCTCCCGCTCGAAGCCAAGGTCCTTGGGGCTGTAGAATTGCTGCCGCGGCATGGCGTCCGGGAAATAGTTCTGGCCCGAAAAGCCTTCCTCGGCATCATGGTCATAGTGATAGCCTTTGCCGTAACCCAGGTTCTTCATCAGCTTGGTCGGGGCATTGAGAATATGCGCCGGCGGCATCAACGAGCCGTGATCCTGCGCCGCCCGTTTGGCCGCGCCCAACGCAGCATAGACGGCATTGGATTTGGGGGCGCTGGCCAGATAGAGCACGCATTGCGCCAGCGCGATCTCTCCTTCGGGGCTGCCCAGAAAATCGAACACATCCTTGGCGGCCAGGGCCTGATGCACCGCTTCCGGATCGGCCAGGCCGATATCTTCCACCGCGGCGCGCACCAGACGGCGGGCGATGTAGAGCGGCTGCTCGCCGCCCGCCAGCATGCGCGCCAGCCAATAGAGCGCCGCATCGGGATCGGAGCCCCGGATGGACTTATGCAGGGCGGAGATGATGTTGTAATGCTCCTCCCGGCTCTTGTCATAGAGCGGCATGCGCCGCTGCACCGCGCCGACCAGTGCCGCCGGATCGAGCGGCTTGACCGCCTTCACGCTGGAAAGCTCTTCCACCAGGTTCAGCAGATAGCGGCCATCGCCATCGGCCATGGCGCGCAGGCTCGCCCGCGCATCATCGGTGAGCGGCAGCTTCTGGCCGTAATGGGCTTCGGCCCGCTGCAACAGAATCTCCAGCGCGGCATCGTCCAGCCGGCGCAGCACCAGCACCTGGGCGCGGGAGAGCAACGCGCCGTTCAGCTCGAAGGATGGGTTCTCGGTGGTGGCCCCCACCAGGACGACGGTGCCGTCTTCCACCACGGGCAGGAAACTGTCCTGCTGGCTGCGGTTGAAGCGATGGATCTCGTCAATGAAGAGCAAGGTGCCCTGCCCCATCTTGCGGCGGCTGCGGGCGGCCTCGAAAGTTTTCTTGAGGTCGGCGACGCCGGAGAAGACGGCAGACAGCTGATCGAAATGCAGCTTGAAGGCGCTGGAAAGCAGCCGGGCGATGGTGGTCTTGCCGGTGCCGGGCGGTCCCCAGAGGATGATGGAATGGGGCCGGCCTTGCGCCACCATGCGCCCCAGCGGGCCTTCGGGGCTCAGCAGGTGATCCTGGCCCACCACCTCGGCCAGGCTTTTGGGCCGCAGCCGGTCGGCCAGCGGCCGCGGGGCATCGTCGGAAAGGTCGCTGGATTCGAAAAGATCGCTCACAGCCCCTTATAGCAAAAAAGCTCCGCGAGGGTTGCCCCGCGGAGCTTTTGCCTAATGGCTTAGATCAGTCGAGATGCCACTTCACCCCGAAAGATAGGTTGTTGGACCTATTGCCGATCTGGGTCAGACCGCCGGCATTCACATTGTGGGCATCCTGATAGCGATATTCGGCAAACAGGCTGGCCCACTCGGAGGCGCGGTATTCCACCCCGCCCAGGGCCTGCCAGCCCAGCACGGTGGAACCGCCATGGTTGCCGATGCCGTTGTCGATATTGGTGTTGACCGCGCCCAGACCCGCGCCGCCATAGACGCTGAAGGGCGTGTCGGTCGGCATGTGGTAGATCAGATTGCCCATGTAAGAGCTGGACTGCAGCCGCGCATTGTTGGTGTTGGAATAGGTGGACTGACTGAACAGCCCGTCCGCTTCCAGCGAGAAATTCGGCAGGTTCCAGTTGTCCAGGGTTGTGCCGACGCGGGCGCCGACGTTGAAACCGGTGTCCATCGGATTCTTGGTGGCGCCGACTCGCAGATCCGGCGCGAAGGTGGGGCCGCCCAAAACCGACACATAAGTATCCGCGTGAGCCGCAGTCATGCCGAGCAGCAACGCCGCGGCGGAAGCAACAATAAAGTTTTTCATTTCAATCCTCTGCATAGACCCCCCATGTGGGAGACCTAACGCGAAGAATCCAGATGCGTCGCGTTACAGATCGGAAAAACCGAAAGAATTGATCGCGGGCAACAAAGTGCAATATCTCTTTTGTGAGGCGCGGTGCGCTTTCTTGCGCCTTCTCAACACAGTTTCGCCGCCTTCATGAATTGGAGGCGATGATAACAAAAGAGATAATTATCCTCCCACGGACAATGTCAGCTTGCGCCCACCGCGCTCAATCACCATATCCCACTGGTTGGCGCCATTGAGCGCGCGCACCAACTCGCCTGTGCGATTGATGTTCGCACCATTGATGGTGCGGATGATGTCGCCGGGCTGGAAGCCGTAATTGGCCGCCAGGCCCCCGGGCGCAACCGCGATGATGGCCACGCCGTGCGCCATCACGTCCATCTGCAATTCGGTGGCGGCGGCGGGCGACAGATTCTCCACCCGCGCGCCGAGGAGCGGATTGCGGCCCGAGATGGTGACGACCTCCTTGGGGGGATTTTCGGGCGGCAGCGCCAAGGTCACGGTCACATCCCGGCCGGCCTTGCCGGAGGCGACATGCATGCGCACGCTGTCGCCGGGCCGGTGCGTGGCGGTGCGATAATTCAGCGACTGCATGTCGTCCACGGCCGTGCCGTCAACCGACTGCACCACCTCGCCGGTCTTGACGCCGGCGCGCGCGAGCGGTCCGCCAGGATAGACATCCTTGATCAGCACGCCGCCAGGCCGCGGCAGGCCAAGGCTGGCGGCGATGTCGCTGGTCACGGGCTGGCCGCTGGCGCCCACCCAGGCGAGCTGCACGCTGGAGGCGGCGCCGTTTTTAAGGCCGCCTTCCACACCCTCGACCACGCGCCGCACCAGATTGGCGGGGATGGCGAAGCCAATGCCGATATTGCCGCCGGTGCGCGAATAGATGGCGGTGTTGATGCCGGCCAGCTTGCCGTCGGTGGTGACCAGGGCGCCGCCGGAATTGCCGGGATTGATGGCCGCATCGGTCTGGATGAAGAACTGATAATCGCTGGCGGAGATCTGGGTGCGCGCCAGCGCCGAGACGATGCCCATGGTGACGGTCTGGCCGACATTGAAGGGATCGCCGATCGCCAGCACCAGATCGCCCACCTGCACCGCATCGCTGTCGGCAAAGGCCACCACCGGCAGACGCTCGCCCTTGGTGTCGATCTTCAGCACGGCAAGGTCGGTGCGGGCGTCGGCCATCAGCACCTTGGCTCTGAATTCGCGCTTGTCCGCCAGCGCCACGGTGATCTCGTTGCCGCCTTCGACAACGTGATTGTTGGTCACGATCAGCCCGTCCGCGCGCACGACCACGCCCGAACCCAGGCTCTGTTGCACGCGCTGGCGCATCTCCGGCGAGCCGAACAGCTGGCTGAACAGGGGGTCGTTGAAGAACGGATTGACCTGCTGCTGCACAACCGACTTGGAATAGACATTCACCACGGCGGGCGCGACGCGCTTGACCACCGGCGCGAAGGTGAGCTGCACTTGGGGCATCGAAGACGGCACGCTGGGCAGAGCGCGGGGCGCGGGCGGCTCCATCCGCAAGGGTTCCGGTTTGGCTGACGCCGGCTTGTTATCGGCCGTCAACGCCGGAAGCGCGTAAATGCCCACCCCCGCCAGCGCAAGTGCGCCGGCGGCGATCGAGAGTTTCTTCATGATGCCCAGCCTTCCGACAGTCGTGATTCTCTTGGTCCCTGCTATTTATTACCGGCAGCGCAGTTGCGGTACCTCAGGACCGTGGCCAACGTATCCGCTTCCGCGCCTTCCTTGCACGTGGCCATGATGGCATGGGCCACGGTGTTCATTTCGTCCTTCATGTTGCGGGCCTTGTAGGCCTCGTTATCCACGCAATAGCCAACCTGCAGGGCGTCATTATGGCGGGCCACATAGGCGTCATAGGCCGCCAGCGCGCCGGGACTATCCGTCACTGGCCCGGCAGGAACCCGCTCGGGCGGCACGCCCAGGGCATCAGCCTTCTGCTCGCGGCTCATGTCCTTGACCGCAATCAGCTTGGGCTGCGGCGGAGCCTCGCAACGGTCGCTTGGACCGCAAGCCGCAAGCAGGAAAAAGGCAGGCAGGATCCAGAAATACCGCATGATTACGATCTCCCGAAAGTTCCAAATCGAAGTCATAACGCCGGAAAAACAAAAAGGGCGGCATCGCTGCCGCCCCTGGGTTCCGTTGTTGTCCGCGGGGCTTACGCCTCGGCCTCGGCGTCCACTTCCACGGGACCGGAGTCCTGGCCCTTGGCGTCCACATCGCGGTCAATGAACTCGATGATCGCCATCGGGGCATTGTCGCCATGACGGAAGCCGGCCTTCAACACGCGGGTATAGCCTCCCGGGCGGCCCTTATAGCGGGGGCCGATCACGTCGAACAGCTTGGTGACCTGGTCGGCATCCTTGATCTGGGCCAGCGCCTGACGGCGGGCGTGCAGGTCCGAAGCGCCGCGGCGCGACAGGGTGACCAGCTTCTCGATCACGGGACGAAGGTCCTTGGCCTTCGGCAGTGTGGTCTTGATCTGCTCATGCTTGATCAGCGCGGCGGTCATGTTGCCCCACATCGCCTTGCGGTGCGAGGCGGTGCGGTTGAACTTGCGG